>JADWZK010058146.1_pt1 | contig 17653 bp, 18 predicted proteins | sample 8957641 | NCBI WGS metagenome assembly JADWZK01 (sample SAMN16576796, study PRJNA672827) | algae metagenome | host: rhodolith | place: South Korea: Udo, Jeju | collected 2014-09-18 | reverse complement strand
TTTTTTATTAAATTTTGTCGAATTAAGTTAATATTTATTTTTCGTCCTGTTATAGAGTTTAGATTTTGTGTGAATGAACCATCACTTAGTAGTATTAATTGCCATTCTAGTCGAAAATTTTGCGATGTATAATACGAAGAATTCATGCTAAATGTATAGAATCTTATACTATGCTTTTTTATAATCATCATATCTCCCATTCAGCATGAAGACCAATAATTTATATACATTATTCACTTATTGTTATATTTAATTTGTTAGTATAATCCTTTATTAAGGATATACCTCCCATTTCTGTAGGAGTATCTATTTGCAATAGATCTAAAATGGTTGGAGCTATGTCTGCTAAAGAACCTCCCGATTTTAATATATTTGTGTGCAAATTATTTGGGAAATGAATCCAATTTTTTTTTATGATTACAAAGGGTACTAGGTTACTAGTATGTGACTTACAAGGCTTATTATTTATATCTAGCATTTCTTCTGCATTGCCGTGATCAGCAGTAATAATTATAGTAGATTGATAGTTATCTATTGTTTCTAATATCCTACCAAGGCATTGATCTAAGAACTCTAGGGATTTTTTTGTGGCTTTAAAGTTTCCTGTATGACCAATCATATCTGCATTAGCATAATTGACCACAATTAATTGATAAATATTTTTTTTGATAGCTTGGATGAGCTTTTCAGTTATTTGTCGAGCTGACATTGCAGGTGTGGAATCATAAATGTCAACTGATGGACTCGGCACAAGCTCTCGGTCTTCGCCAGGAAACGGTTCTTCTTGGCCACCGTTAAAAAAATATGTTACATGTGCATATTTTTCTGTTTCTGCTAATCTAAACTGTCTAAAATTGTTTTCCGATATGCTTTGGACAAGAAAATTACTGTTCGTAACCTTAGTAAAAGCAATTGGTAAATTTAATTTATGATCATAAAGTGTAAAAGTGCTAATATTAAGACTCAAAAATTTTTTTGTATTAAAACCTTTAAATGACTGATTTGCAAAAGGTTGTACTAGTTGTCTCATTCTATCAGGTCGGAAGTTGAAGAAAATAATGCCATCTCCATCATCTATTCTACCACTATTAACTCTTATCGGAATTATAAATTCATCAAATATATTATTACTGTAATTATCACTAATTAGTTTAATTGGATTATTATAATATTCTGTTGCTATAATATCTTTGATTAAACATTTATATATTTTTTCGGTTCTTGTCCATCTACAGTCTCTATCCATACTATAGTATCGACCACTTATTGTGCATATTTTAATATAAGGTTCTTCTTGGATCAAATTTAGTATTTTATTAATAAAAAATTTTGCATTTTGTGGTTTTGTATCTCTACCATCTGTAATTATATGTATGCAAGTTTCTAATTCCTTATACTTTTTGCTTATGCTAATAAGGGCAATTAAGTGATTAATATGTGAATGGACACCACCATCTGAGCATAATCCTATTAAGTGTATTTTTTTCTTATTCTTTAGTGTTTGCTTATATATATGATTTAATACACTATTCTGGAAGAACTTTTTACTATGAATGCTTTTACTTATTCTTACTAGATCTTGATTGATAATTCTTCCAGCTCCAATGGTTGTATGTCCTACTTCAGAATTACCCATTTGATCTTCTGGTAAGCCAACATGGTCGCTAGATGCATATAATAAAGTTTTAGGAAATTTATTCCATAAAAATTTTAAGTTTGGTGTATAAGCTTGTTTAACAGCGTTACCATGATATATAGGGCTATAACCGCAGCCATCAAGAATAATTAGAATGACGGGATTAATGTTGAATTGGTATTTCATATATTGAAGAATAGATAATTGAAGGTGAATACGGATTGTTTTATTTATAGCATAGAAAAATTTAAATTTTATAGTTTAAAAAATCCACGAAACGTATATGAATAATTCTTATTTCGTGGTTTAAAAATTTATTGAAAAAGTCTTTGGATTGTTTGGTTAGCTTAATACATTTATTGCATAATCTAAATAAGTATTAGCTTCATTAGCTGCTTGTCCCGATAAGCCATGGCTATTTTTTATATATTGTAAAGCTTCTATATACCAACTAGGTGATAATTCAAAACTTCGATTTATTTCTTCTAGGCCAGCAACTAAGTATTCGTCCATTGGACCTGTTGCTCCTACTACTAAACAGTAAGTAGTCATACGTAAATAGTATCCTATATCACGAGCGCATTTAGCTTTACCGATTGCACTTGATGCATAAGTTGGCCCTGGCATTTGTGTTACAAAAGGAAATTTAGTATATACTGCTTGTGCAGCTCCAGTTATTAGTCTTTGTGCATTATTGGTCAGTGATTTAGCAGCTGTTAAACTAGAGGATGCTCTTTGATATCGACCATTAATAGACTGTAATTCTCCATTGCTTAAAAATCTACCTTGACTATCTGCAGATGCGATAGCTTCTGTGATGGGTGTTTTCATTCTTTGTCCTTGAGATGTTTAATAATTTAAATTAATGACTTGAGTTTTACAGAGGAAAAGAAAATTTTCTTTTCATCATTTATTTACACAACAGCTATAGCAGCACGGTCAAAGTAACTGCCTAGTTCTGCAGTTAATGAGCTGCAATCTCCTAAAGTTACGCCGTTTAAGTCACTAGCTAAAGCGATAGAAGCTTCTTTCATTTTTTGTATTGCTACTGCTACAGATGTACCAGGTGTCCCTAATGCTTGATATGTTTCTCTTAATCCATTTAGACATCTATCATCTAAAACGCTTGAATCACCAGCTACCATTGAATAGCTAACATATCTAAGAACTATCTCCATATCTCTTAAACATGCTGCCATTCTTCTACTAGTATAAGCATTACCACCGGGTTGTACTAATTGTGGTTGTTCTGCAAATAATGCTCTTGCAGCGTTAGTTACAATTGCCGATGTATTAGAGTTAATTTTATTAACTATATCTAATCTTTTATTACCTTCAGCGATCATGGTGCTTAAAGATTCTAGCTGAGTATTACTTAAGAATTCTCCTCTTGCATCCGCTTGTGCTACAAGCTTTGCAAATGCATCTAACATATTTTGGATTCCTTATAATGATTGATTGATTTAATATATACACGATTTTTTAAATTAATTATTTTACGAATTGTTATTATGTATTAATACTATACTCTATCTATTCTCCAATGATTTCAGGTTGTGTTATCTCATCAACCATTTCTAAAATAGCCCTAATAACAGGTTTAACTAATGGATCTTCAATAATATCAATATCTTCATATTTTCTTCTTTTTGCTCTATTAGCTACTTTTACTGTTATTCTAAATCTATTTTCTGCTGCTTCTAGTAGTTCTTCAGTTTTATATGTAATTTGGTGAGATTCAATATGGCTATATTTGTTATTATTTTTCTTGTTGCTATTACATTGTGTTGTTGTAAGCATGTAAGTGTAAATTTGGAAGATGTCTATTCTTTAAATATATATGTAATACTATAGTCGTAACAATCTATTATAGTTATAAATAGAGAAATCAGCAATTCTTAATAGATTATTTTCTTTGGTTTTTCATATAATTCTCATTAATGTTTTTAATGCGGCTTTATTTGAAATATTTATAACTGAGGTTTTTGAAAGTTTAGTTTATACCAATTATAATTCATTTTTGATCATAATAAAATTATATATATGCAAGTATCAAAACATTTTACTTATAAGCTTAATCGATATCTAGGATCTCCTTCAATTATAACTGAAAGAGATGCATGTGGGGTAGGTTTTTGGTCAATATCAATCAAAAATCTTCTAATCAAATAGTTTTTCAGGCTTTAGAAGGTTTAAAGTGTATGGAACATCGAGGTGCTTGTGGTGCAGATGGTATTTCAGGTGATGGTTCAGGGGTAACTACTCAAATACCATGGTCTCTCTTGGATGATTATTTTAAAGAGAGTATTTTGAGTGTACCAAGACAAGGATTAGGTTTGGCTATGGTTTTTTTACCTAACGATTTTGTAAAAGAAATTCATAAGGTCTTTCAATGGGTTGCAGAACAAAATGGTTTTAAGATAATTGGCTGGAGGCCTGTACCAATTGATAAAAATGTGTTAGGTATGCAGGCATTGGCAAATCAGCCTGTTATACATCAATGTTTAGTTTCTTCAGATTCTCTAACAGATGATAATTTGGAAAGGCAATTATATATATTAAGAAAAAAAATAGAGAAAAACATATCACAAACAAACCTTAACCTTAATAAGCAATTTTATATTTGCTCTTTTTCTTCTAGGATAGTTGTATATAAAGGTATGGTAAAATCTGAGGTTTTAGGTCAATTTTATAAAGATCTTTATAACCCTAGGTATTTTAGTAATTTTGCTATTTATCATAGAAGATTTAGTACAAATACTATGCCAAAGTGGTCTTTGGCACAGCCTATGAGATTTATTGCTCATAACGGAGAAATTAATACTCTTTTAGGTAATCTTAATTGGATGAGATCAAAAGAGCCTATGTTGTCTCATCAATATTGGAATAATTGTATTGAAGATTTAAAGCCTATTACCAATTTAGAAAATAGTGATTCATCGAACTTAGATGCAGCTTTAGAACTATTAATTGCATCGGGTAGAAGTCCACAAGAGTCACTTATGATATTGATTCCGGAAGCTTATGAAAATCAGCCATCTCTAGAAAAGTTTCCTGAAATTGTAGATTTTTATGAATACTATGCTAGTTTGCAGGAGCCTTGGGATGGACCAGCTTTAGTTGTATTTACAGATGGTAAAATTGTCGGTGCTACTTTAGATCGTAATGGTTTAAGACCAGCGCGTTATTGTATTACAAACACAGGTCTTGTAATGGTTTCTTCAGAAGCAGGTGCTGTTGAAATTGCTGCAGAGACTATTTTACAGAAGGGTAGGTTAGGTCCCGGGCAAATGTTCTGTGTTGATATGGTTAATCAGATTGTTTTAGATAATTGGACAATTAAGCAATCTATTGCAAATAAATTTCCTTATAAAAAATGGATTCATCAATATCAACAAATTCTACCAACTCAGCCATACTTAGATGATTTAAGTGTTCATTCTACAGAAATGGTTAAATTGCATACTGCATTTGGATACACAAGTGAGGATGTAGAATTGGTTATTGAGCATATGGCAAGCTTGGCTAAAGAACCTACTTTCTGTATGGGAGATGATACGCCTTTGGCAGTATTATCGCAAAAGCCGCATTTATTATATAATTATTTCAAGCAAAGATTTGCACAGGTTACTAATCCAGCTATAGATCCTTTAAGAGAAAGCTTGGTTATGTCCTTAGCGGTATATATAGGTTCTAAAGGAAATATTCTAAGGCCATCAGATTATATGGCTAGGTCAATAAAACTGAAATCACCCGTTGTAAATGAAAATGAGCTTTTGCAATTATCTTCTTCAGGATACAAAGTTGCAAAGATAAGTACCTTCTTTAATCAAGACAATAACCAGTTGCTTCAAAAAATTAATCAAATCTGTGATCAATGTCTCGACTTTGTCAATAATGGAGTGGAGATTCTAATTTTAAGTGATAAAAAAATGTTTTATTACCAGATCAGGTTTTTATACCGCCATTACTTCTTGTTGGTGCAATACATCATTATTTAATTAATAAAGAACTCCGTCACAAAGTTTCTTTAGTTGTTGAAACAGCTCAATGTTGGAATACCCATCATTTTGCTTGTTTAATTGGCTATGGTGCTAGTGCAATTTGTCCTTATATGGCTTTTAAGACAGTTCGCCAGTGGTGGCATCAATCTCGTACCCAAAAATTAATGTCTACAGGTAAGTTGATGAGAATAACTTTACAGCAATCTCAGCATAATTATCGCTTAGCCATTGAAGCAGGTTTATTAAAAATATTGTCTAAGATGGGTATCTCTTTACTTTCTAGTTATCATGGAGCACAGATTTTTGAGATTTTGGGTTTGAGTCAAGAGTTAGTAGAAATAGGGTTTAAGGGAACAGTTTCTCATTTAGGAGGTCTTTCTTTGCAAGAGTTAGATACTGAAACTAAATTTACTTATAATAAGGCTTTTATATCATCATTACCTAAAAAACTTACTAACTTTGGTTACATACAGTATCGTCCAAGTGCAGAATATCATGTTAATAATCCTGAAATGTCAAAGACGTTACATAAAGCTGTTCGTAGTCAAGATTATAATTTATATAATAAGTATAAAAGTTTATTAGAGGAACGCCCTCCAACTAATTTAAGAGATTTATTAAAATTTTCTAGTCCATGTCCTTCGATTTCTCTTGATGATGTTGAATCAGTAGATTCGATCTTATTAAGATTTTGTACAGGTGGAATGTCTTTAGGTGCTTTATCTCGGGAAACTCATGAAACATTAGCAATAGCAATGAATAGGATCGGTGGTAAATCAAATTCTGGAGAAGGTGGTGAAGATGCTATGCGTTTTTTTCCAATTCCATATATCAACTCATTGGGTATGTCCGATTCTTTTCCTCATTTAAAAGGTCTGCAAAAAAATGATATTGCTAATTCAGCAATTAAGCAAATAGCTTCTGGTCGCTTTGGAGTAACACCTGAGTATTTAATTAATGCTCGTCAGCTAGAAATTAAAATTGCTCAAGGAGCTAAGCCAGGTGAAGGTGGGCAGTTGCCAGGTAAAAAAGTTAGTAATTATATAGCTGAGTTGAGGAATTGTAAGCCTGGAGTGACTTTAATTTCACCGCCACCTCATCACGACATATACTCTATTGAAGATTTGGCACAATTGATTTTTGATTTACATCAGATTAATCCGAGTGCTCAGGTATCAGTTAAATTAGTCTCAGAGATCGGAATAGGTACTGTTGCTGCTGGTGTAGCTAAAGGAAATGCCGATATAATTCAAATTTCAGGTCATGATGGTGGCACAGGTGCTTCTCCTTTAAGTTCAATTAAGCATGCAGGTTCCCCTTGGGAATTAGGTTTAACAGAAGTTCATCAGGTTTTATCTAGTAATAAACTAAGAGAAAAAGTTCTTTTAAGAGTGGATGGAGGTTTAAGAACAGGCAGAGATATTATTATTGCAGCTTTAATGGGTGCAGAAGAATTTGGTTTTGGTACTGTTGCAATGATTGCAACAGGTTGTGTTATGGCTAGAATTTGTCATACAAATAATTGTCCTGTGGGTGTAGCATCGCAACGTAAAGATCTACGTAGTCGTTATCCTGGCATACCATCAGATTTAGAAAACTTTTTTAGATTTATTGCTGAAGAGGTTAGGCAAGTATTGGCAGACTTAGGTTGTATAAGTATTCAGCAGCTTGTTGGTAAAGTTGGTCTATTAGAGAAGAAGAATAATATAAATCTTCAAAAAACAAAGAGCATTAATCTTGATAGTATATTGGTAAATAACATCAACATCTCGTCTTTATCTTTAAATTATCCTCGTACTTCTGCTCATAGCAATGGTTTAGTTTTGGATGATGTATTATTGAATGATCCAGAGTTATTAGATGCAATTTTAAGCCATGGAATTTATGTAAATAATATGAAAGTACTAAATACAGATCGTACTATAGGTGCAAGAATTTCTGGAGTAATTGTTCAGAAGTATGGAAACAGTGGTTTTAAGGGTGCAGTTAATTTAACTTTTAATGGTACTGTAGGTCAGAGTTTTGGTGCTTTTATTTCTCAAGGTATGAAACTAGTGGTTTTTGGGGAGGCTAATGACTATGTTGGTAAAGGAATGAATGGAGGACAGATTATTATTTTACCTTCTAAGGATAATAATTGTATTGCTTCTGGGCAAGTAATTCTAGGGAATACGTGTTTATATGGTGCTACTGGTGGAACCTTATTTGCTAATGGTCAAGCTGGCGAAAGGTTTGCTGTAAGGAATTCTTGTGCACAAGCTGTAGTTGAAGGAGTTGGTGATCATCCTTGTGAGTACATGACAGGTGGTGTTATTGTTGTATTGGGACCTTCTGGAAGAAATATCGGAGCTGGTATGACAGGTGGTATATCATACTTTTTAGATGAAGATGAGGATTTATTACCTAAAATAAATCAAGAGATTGTTAAACCTCAAAAAGTTATCACCCGTGAAGGTGAAAGACAGCTACTAAACTTGATTAAATCATATCAAGAAGATACTAATAGCATAAAGGCAAAAACTATATTAGATGACTGGGACTATTTTTTACCTATGTTTTGGCAATTAGTGCCACCTTCAGAAGTTGGTACTTCAATTACTAATATTTCTTTGTCTTCTTTTGAAGCATTGTCAAGTTAAAAACTAATTTAGAATACTGAATATGCATTTTGATGTTTATGAAGATTTAAGAATATTAATACCTATATTAGATTTAGCTAATTTACAATATCACTTATCTATTTCTTATTGAAGCTAAATTATTTGTTGTAATTCAGAAAACAGAGGTATTATTTTATGGCTCATAATGTAAAAGTTTATGATACTTGTATTGGCTGTACTATGTGTGTACGAGCTTGTCCATGTGATGTATTAGAAATGGTGCCTTGGGATGGCTGTAAAGTATCCCAGATCGCGTCAGCACCAAGAACTGAAGACTGTATCGGCTGTAAAAGATGTGAAACAGCATGTCCAACAGATTTTTTGAGTGTTAGGGTATATTTAGGAGCTGAGACTACAAGAAGTATGGGATTAGCTTATTAAGTACTTTAATCCATATATTTCTTTTGTAATTATTTTTATAATATATGCAGTAAAAAGTAATTAAATGATATTTGAAATCTTTTTAATTATTTTTTACTTTATCTTTTGTTTATTGTGTCATTATTTAATGGTAAACTTGAAAAATCGTTTGTGGAAAAAAAACTTAAAAATTATTAGTAGAAATTGCCAAGGCAGCTGATATTGCTGGTGCTACTTACATAGATGTTGCTGCAAATCGTGTTCTCGTAAGAGAGGTTAAGGAAGCTACTAATTTGCCAGTTTGTATCTCCTCAATTAGCCTTCAAGATTTACATAATGCAGCTTTGGAAGGAGTGGATGTAACTGAAATACGTAATTATGATTATCTTCATAAAAATGATATCGTATTTTCACGCAAGTAAATTCTAAGTCTAGCAAAAAAAGCAATTAAGTTATTTCCAAATATATATGTTTGTGTTACAATTCTGCATACTTTTTTTTAAATGAGCAGATTTATTTAAGTTGTCAATTAGAACAGCTAGTTATTAAAATTTCACAGACAGAAGGTGTAAAACTCAAATCTACCATTAAATCTTCTAGTTTAACAGAATTTATGATTAAATCTTATCCTTCATTATCTGCAACTTATGCAATTTCACAAGCAGTCAAAGTACCAGTTATTGTATCATCAGGTATAAATCTTGTCTTAGCTTCTTTGGCTGTTTTTTATGTAGCATTTGGTATTGGTATAGGTACACTAGTGAAAGATTGTATAAATATTCATGTAAAATCTATTTATATACAAGAGCTAAGGAATTCTTTGAAAAAAACTGAAATTCTATCATCTTCTTATTATCTTTCTTCGATTCAAAACTTAAATAATCTTGTTGTTTACTGATTTAACTTAAGAATTTATGAACTGTATATGAAAAGAAATATAATAAATTACTATGTAAAAATTATCCAAGGCAGTTTGGTTTTTGGTGTTACTGCTGTTATCTGCATTGTAGTAATGATTTGTTTAAATAATAGAAATTCATATTATTCATTTTTTATAGAATTTAATAATGCTAATGGTATTGATAAGGGTACACCTATACGTATGAGAGGAGTTAATATTGGCTCTATTCAGAGTCTTAGAATTCAACCTAATTGTGTTTTGACTTTAGCTAAAATAAACTCGAGTAATATTTTTATACCTAAAGATTCTATTATTGAGACAAACCAAACAGGTTTATTGAATGAAGCTGTAATAGATATTATACCTTTAGTCTCGTTGAAATTTCTTAATGATTCTATACCCAGTCCATTTTCGAGTAACTGTGAAAACTCTAATATTATTTGTAATAAAATGTATTTTACAGGTGATAGGGGTCTAAATTATGATGATTTAGTTAGGTCTACAACAAGAATCTCCCAAAGGTTTGATGATCCACGTTTTTTTTAATCTTTTTTTATGTTTTTTTACAAAACGGTATAGAATTGACAGATACTATTTTGGAATTAATGACAGGAATTTTAGATATAACTTCTATTGGATATATCTATTTACAGAAATTTTTATCTAATAGTTTATTTTAATTAAATATAAAACAATTAGAGTGTAAATTTTATTTTAATGATTGATAGTTATATATATAAGTTTTTAAGTGTATGAATGAAAGACAGGGTTTGTTGTTGCCTTTTTTAAAGCCGGTATCTGAATTAGAGTCAAGAATTGAACAGCTGAGTCAAATAGTTAATTGTAAAAAATTATCATTAGTAAATGAATTAAATATTTTAAAATACCAGCTTTGTGAATTAAAAAAAGAAATTTTTTCTTCATTAACTCCTTTACAGCGTCTTCATTTAGTGCGTCAGGCCGATAGACCAACTACTTTAGATTATATTCCTTATATTTTAGATGATTGGATTGAATTACACGGTGATAGAGGCGGTGCTGATGATTCAGCATTAGTTGGTGGCCTTGGTATTTTAAATAATCAAACTATTGTATTTATTGGCCATCAAAGAGGTAAAGATACTAAAGATAATGTTATAAGAAACTTTGGCATGCCTTCGCCAGGTGGTTATAGAAAAGCTCTTCGCTTAATGAAACATGCTAATCGTTTTAACTTTCCTATTTTAACTTTTATTGATACTCCTGGAGCATGGGCAGGTATAGAAGCTGAAAGACTTGGGCAAGGTGAAGCAATAGCTGTGAATTTGCGTGAAATGTTTTCTTTTAATGTGCCTATTATTTGTACTGTAATCGGTGAAGGTGGTTCAGGCGGTGCATTGGGCATAGGTATAGGTGATAAAATTTTAATGCTTGAGCATGCTGTATATACAGTTGCTACTCCCGAAGCATGTGCTGCAATTTTATGGAAAGATAGCAAATTGTCATTGGAAGCAGCTGAAGCTTTAAAAATTACTTCTGCGGACCTAAAAATTCTTGGTATTATAGATAGAATAGTTGCAGAGCCTATCGGTGGGTCGCAATCTAATACCTTAGAAGCAGCAAGGCTTTTAAAATCTGTTTTAGTAGAAGAATTAGCTAATTTATTGTCTATAAGTAACATTGAAAGGCAGAACTTAAGATACAATAAATTTCGTACAATAGGAACATTTTACGAAGAGGTTTAGTTAAAGATCAGTAGTATAATTGATATATTAACTACTGATCTATTGTTGCTTAGTTAATCAAACCTATGCTGTTTAATCCGATAATAGTGCCTGCACCTAAAATATGACCCAAGCTAGTTGTTGCCAATAATTCGGCTAGTCCAAATCCAGCTATTCCAGAAATAGGAATAGATGGTCCCAGACCTCTGACTTGTATTGCATATCTACCTATAAGAATTGCAACTAAATTGCATGCAATCATTATCATTGAGTCTTGTGCAGACCAATTAGGTGTGCTCGGCAGTGAAGTTAGTAGCGTATAAATATACATTGTTTTAGTTTAATTACATATAGTATTAGATTAAATTGTAAATTAATCTTTATTATCCTTCAACTATAATAAAATGTTTGTTCACAAAATTATGAATATAACCTTTTAATATTATAGTAGCCATCCATAGCTATGTAATCCTTTACCTAGAAAATTAACACCTAGATAGCATATCCAAACTACAAAAAAACCAATCGATGCTAAGATAGCAGGTTTTTTACCTTTCCAAGATTTGGTAAATCTAGAGTGTAAATATGAAGCAAATATAATCCATGTAATCAAAGCCCATGTCTCTTTGGGATCCCAACTCCAATAAGAGCCCCAAGCTTCATTAGCCCATACGGCACCGGCAATTATCCCAATGGTTAAAAGAGGGAAACCTAAGCCAATAATACGGTAACTCAGATTGTCAATACTTTCTAAAAGATTCAATTTGGAGTTTTTATTAGTGCTTTCTGTAAGAATTTTATTATTATTTAGTGTATAAGGTCTATTTAATGAGCTTATAGTTAGTGGTTTTGATGAAATTTGATTAAGCGAACTACCTTGAATTTCTATTTCATTGTTCTTTGCAATAATAAGAAATACTATTGATAGCAAAGAACCAATAATTAATGTTGCATAACTGATCATCATAATTGTAACATGCATCATAAGCCAATTGGAGCGTAGTGCGGGAACAAGTGGAGAAGCTTTTTGCATTTCAGATGGTAAAGAAAAACTGGCAAAAGCAATAATAAATAAACATATAGGCATATTTATTGAACCAATAATTTTGCTATTATTTTTACTTTCTAATATTACATTTGTAAATGTAAGACTCCAAGTTAAAAAAAGAAGAGATTCATAAAGATTGCTTAGAGGAAAATATCCATTGATTATCCAACGTGATAAAAGTGCAACAAATAAGCAAAGGTTAACTAATATAGTACATCCTATACCTATTTTTCCAAGTTTTTTAATTCCAGGGAATGCTAGGCTTGACCAATAAACTATTAGTCCTATTAATAATAGACCAAAAGATATATTGACTACAAAATTCTCAAATAGATTCCAATCCATAATAGCTCCGATATTTTTAAAAGTAATTATATGATGGTATTTCTATTATATATAAAAAAAGATAACTTAAGCGAAACCTAAGTTATCTTTTTATGTTATCAAATGATGTATGAATCTATGATAGAGAGTTAATTATATAATCTAAAGCAGAAGTATATTCTACGCCCGCTTGTGCAGACATGTCACGTGGTGTACATAGTCTATCACGTGTGAATGCAAAAGCAGTTATGTAAGCAGCAGCAGGCAGATTTAATGTACGATATACTTCACGTGCACCTGCGATTCCCCATTCATCTAGCGGACCTGTGCCACCAACTACTAGAGAGTAATTAATTAGTCTCATGTAATGGTCGATATCACGGTAGCATTTGCTGATTTTTTCTTGAGAATCACCAGCTTCACCTGCATTTTTTAAATAAGGATATTTACTAAAACAAGCATCGCCAGCTTCTTTTACAACAGCTTCATAATTACCAGCTATTTTTTCTGCTGCTTCCAATCTTGCAGCAGCTCTTTGGATATTTCCTTGTACAGATTCAAGATCTGAACAAGATGGGAAACGACCCGCCGCATCAGCAGCGCTAATTGTAGTAGTGATAACAGATTTCATTTATTTTTCCTTAAGGATGGTTATTAAAAAATGTACAACTGGTGTCTATTTTTTTATAAATTACTAAATTAAACCGGTAGTAAAGTGTCTAATTATTATGTAATAGCAGCAGCCACTCTATCAAAGTAAGCAGCAACTTCTGCTGCCAGACTAGAGCAGTCTCCATCAGTAGTACCAAGTTTACGTTGAGGAGCAGTATTGTTGATAAATGCAGTAGCAGCAGATTTCATAATATTTACAGCTCTAACTGAAGAATTAGTTGGTACACCAAGTGCAATATAAGTTTCTTTTAAACCATTTAAACAACGATCTTCTAACACAGAAGCATCACCAGATAAAAGTGCATAGGAAGCATAACGTAGGATGATTTCGCCATCACGTAAACAAGCAGCCATACGACGATTAGTGTAGCAATTACCGCCGGGTGAAATAAGACCAGTATTTTCGCAAATCATACCAGATACTGCATCAGAAACGATGCAACTAGCATTTGAAACGATTGCATTTACAGAGTCTAGACGTCTATTACCATCAGCAATGAATTTTTTAAGAGCAAGTAGATCACTACCACCTACGTAAGCAGCTCTAGTATCGGAATTTACTACGATTCGGGAAAATGCGTCAAGCATTGAGCTCTCCTTAATATTTTTAAAAGGACTTCGCTGTTTCAGCTGTCAATTTTTATACAGTCTGATGTATTAGTATCGTGCATGAAATATAATATATTTATCTTTATATAGCTGTAACAAAGTAATATTCTGTAATATTCTGGTGATTCAATAAAATTGACAATCTTAATTCTTAGAAAATATTAAACTAGTTTGATATTTTATTAATTTGTCTTGCATATGCAAACATTCCACCCGCGTTTATTATATCTACTAAGCTACCCAGGCTTTTTGATTTTATATGAGAGGTCTTATCAGGTAAAATAATCTCATTAGTTAAAGGATTAATCTCAACAATATCTCCAGTTTTGATTAACCTGTATAAGCTTTTTGTCGTTTGTACAGGTAGTATTTCACCTGTAGCAATACAATTCCGAAAGAAAATTCGAGCAAAAGAATCAGCTATGACAGCTTTTATTCCTGAAGCACCTAGTGCTATTGGAGCATGTTCTCGTGAAGATCCACAGCCAAAATTTGTACCAGCAATAATAATTTGATAATAAGATTTGCCAGTATCTTTATTTATGAATGGTAAACTGTTATCACATAATCCAGACATAGCTAAAGATCCTAGTTCTTCGTAACCTTCTTTAGTTGCTGGATTGATTTTCATAAACTCAGCTGTTAAAATTTGATCTGTATTGATGTCGTTTCCTAAAACATATACTGTTCCTTTAATGCATTTACTATTCATAGTTTTGGGTTGTATTTTTTAATCATTATAGTTATGTTATATAAATTCTTTAGGATTTGTAATATATCCATTAATAGCTGTAGCAGCTACTGATAAAGGTGAACCTAAATAGATACTTGCGGATTTATCCCCCATGCGACCACTAAAATTTCTATTAGTCGTTGATATCACAGACATAGAGCTATTCACTCTACCAAAAGTATCTATTGGTCCACCACAGCAAGCAGCACAGCTAGGTTCACCTGTCATATTTACACCAGCATTTACTAAAATTTCATACACAGATTGATTACCTATTTGTTGATTGATGATGTCATAAAACACCTGCTTTGTTGCTGGCACTCCGAAAGTTTCAATTGCAACTTTCCTATTTTTAAGAATTTGTGCAGCAGCAAGAAAATCGGAGGTTTTTCCTCCAGTACAGCTACCTATATAGGCTCTATCAATTTTTTTCCCTTCAATATTGATAATACTATCAACATTATCAGGAGAATGGGGCTTTGCTATTTGCGCTTGCAAGTTAGTCAAATCATATTCTAAAACTTTTGTATAATTTGCCGATTTGTCAGGCTCAATAATATCAAACTCGTTGATCGTAGATCTTTTTTGAATATATTCAAGAGTTGCTTTATTGGGTATTATAATTCCGTTTTTAGCTCCAGCTTCAATAACCATATTACATAGAGTCATCCTATCTTCAACAGTCATATTGTTAATTACTTCACCTGAAAATTCAATTGTTTGATAAGTTGCCCCTTGCGTAGTTAAATCTTTTAATAATAATAGTATTAAGTCTTTTGCCATTATATGTGGCTCTATTTTCCCATGGAAAATAACTTTTATGGTTTCTGGAACACGTAATAGAATTTCTCCTGTACCTAATATGAAAGCAGCATCTGTATTACCTACCCCAATAGCAAATGTTCCAAAGGCACCACTTGTCACAGTATGAGAATCTGTGCCGACTAATACTTCGCCGGGTCTATTATGACCTTCTTCAGCCAGTGCAATATGACACACTCCTTTGTAATTATTGGTTTTAGGATCGTAAAAGTATGTATGATCTTGTTCTTTTGCGAATTCTCGCATCATATCAATATTTGCATTAGCTTTTTTATCGGCTGTGAAAATAAAATGATCAGGTATCATAATATGCTTATCCTTATCCCATATTTTAGCCTGGTTGCCAAACTCTTTTTTAAAAATGCTAATTACTCCTGGTGAACATGGATCGTGAGTCATTAAAATGTTTACTTTTGACCAAACTGTTTCTCCGGATTGAGTAGAAAGATTATTGCTTGACTTAGCTAAAATCTTTTCTGACATTGTCATGGGCTGCTTAATAATCATTCTGAAATTTAATATAAAAGCTCGTAAATAAGTTATTGTTAAGACGTCATTGTAATAAGAAGTTGAATACTTAAATTATAATGTCGTTTATAATCAAATTATATATGCTATTTTAGAATATTAAAAAATATAAGATAATATATAATTTGATTAGATATAAAGATAAGTTTTAAATTTCTTTTTTCTAATTTATAATCAGAGTTTACATTTATGAGCTTGATTGTTTTGGTTTTTAATTAAGATTTCTATTCAAAGATTAGAATTTTGTATAAAATATTTGATAATATTATCTTTTATCATCATTTGCTTCAATGTAGCCATTAGGTATTTTTTTAGATTCTTTAGAGTCCAGTTTTGTCAATTGTTTTTTATAGTTAGCTAATTTAAATTCTTGTTCTAAGCTTAATTCATTAGATCCATTCATTTTGGGCATTATTTTAATTTTATAATTAAGATTAATAATAGTATGCATCATATTAGAGTTTTTAATTAGTATTATTGCAACTAAGTGCATCTATTTTTTATAAAGGTTTTATTATCATAATATGTATGACAATATAATATATAGTTATTTGTCATATGTGAATAATTTTAATCAATTTGTTGTATTTGCCAAAATTTAGCATATATTGATATGTATATAAATTTATCCTATTTAGGAACATAGCCCTGGAGAATTATTATGTCTATTCCAATTTTAAGATATTCTTTAACAACTCAAAATCAAAGGGTTAATGGCTTTGAGACAAATCCTGGTGAAGAGCAACCTAGTGTTTATACAACGGATAACTTACCAACAGCTTTTGAAATGGATGAAATTATTTGGGCTTGTTACCGTCAAATTTTTAGTGAGCATCAAATTTTAAGTAGTACCCGTGAACCTTTTTTAGAGTCACAATTAAGATTTAATCAAATAAAAATCAAAGATTTTATTACTTCACTATTGCTATCAGATTCTTTTAGATACTTAAATTATGATGTTAATAACAATTATCGCATTGTTGAAATGTGTGTACAAAGAATACTTGGGCGAGATGTGTATAATGAACGAGAAAAATTAGCATTTGCTGTAATTATTGCAGAGAAAGGCTTTGAATATTTTATTAATTTATTAATTAATAGTGATGAGTATTCAGAGAATTTTGGAGAAACTATAGTTCCTTATCAAAGAAGACGTATTATAGCTCAAAGAAGTAAAGGAGAAGTACCGTTTAATTTAAAAACTCCAAGATTAACAGAAGCATATGCGATTAAACAAAATTCTGCTCAATTATTATCTTCTATTGCAGTACGTAAGTTTAGACCTCAAGAACAGTCTCCAAGAGCTGGAGATCCGGCATTATTTTTAACAATGGTCAATGAAGTTTCACCATTAGCCATATAATATAACTGAGTCACTGAGAGTTTATAGAATATATATATTCTATAACTCTAGCTCTATTAATTTTTTTAGCTACCCAATTTAAAAGCATCAACAAATAAACCGTATAAAATACCTATTTTAATACTGTTACAATATTTTTAACCATGTATTTTTTAACCAAGCTTTTATTTTTGAAATTATTTTTTTGATGTCTTTGATATATTACTTTACTTATAATTTCTTGATTTGTTACTATAATCGCTGCTGCAATAATACCCCAATCTCCAGTCTGAGCAGGAATTGTGGATAAG
>JADWZK010139626.1_pt1 | contig 17798 bp, 13 predicted proteins | sample 8957641 | NCBI WGS metagenome assembly JADWZK01 (sample SAMN16576796, study PRJNA672827) | algae metagenome | host: rhodolith | place: South Korea: Udo, Jeju | collected 2014-09-18 | reverse complement strand
AACGCCGCGCCGGAAGAATCCCCGTTGAAGCTCACATTATCTGATCTCCCACCGGTGCATGCCGCGTCGGCCCGTCCGAAACTTTGTGAGTCTTCCTCGAGCTCTTCATTGAGCGACTACGGTCCTCCCGCCCCGCCCGGCCCCTCCTCCGCTCCGCGTAGTGCTTTTAGCCCGCACATCTTCGTGCGAGATGCTGACCGCGAGAGTGACAGCGGGTCCTCATTTGCCACCGAGGCCTACAACAGTGAGGACGAGCATAGCGCCCGCCCCGGCGAGGTCCCGGCTTCCGCCTCTTCCTCCGCTGGTTCTCGAGGCGGTCCGTCAACAGCGCCTATGCTGACCCCAGAGCAGCGCGAGACCGCGTTTCGCAATGAGCTTGCGCGCCGCCACTGGGAGATTGTCGTGGTGCGTGCTGACGGCAATTGCCTTTTCCGCGCCCTCGCGCACTCGCTTTGGGGAGAGGAGGCTTTGCATGCACAATTACGCGTACGCGTTATGGACTATATGCTCAAGGAGCGCGACTATTTCTCGCAGTTTGTGGCCGAGGATTTTCCACGTTATGTCCGTCGGAAGCGGCGCGACGGTTGCCATGGAAACCACGTCGAGCTGCAAGCCGCCGCTGATCTCCTCGGTGTCCGTATCGAAGTTTACGCTTACTCTCTCACCCCTGTCACCGTTATAGAGAGCTGGAACCAGCAAACTGATGACCGCTCCGAACCACTTCGGCTCAGTTTCCACCGCGGGAGTCATTACAATTCCATTGTCAACTCCGTACGTCCTATGAGGAAGTGGACAAAGAAGGTCTCGTACCGAGGAGGAAGGGCCAGCGCGGCCGCGGCCGCTGCCGCTGCCGGAGACGCTGAGATCCTGGCCATTGCGGACACACTCGCGACTCAGGAGGAGCTCGAGCAGGCTGCGCTCGAATTGTCTATTGCAGATATGAGACGACCGAGAAGAGGCAGCAGTGCTGCATCGTCATCGGCCGCCGTGTCACGCGATTATGGAGCTGCCGAGGAACCTCATCATGCGTCACGGGAGGTGAATGCAGATATGTTGCTCACGTCTAAGCGCGGTAAACATCCGGAGCGAGCTCGCCCAGGATCCTCTTCCGCGTTCCCGGTACCGCCGCAGTCATGGTCGACCTCCGTGCCGTTCTCTGAGGTGCGATCTCGGGCCCGTGCGGGACCTTCGTCGGCAGGCGCTTCCGTATCATCCAAACGTGATAGCTCGGAGGAAAAAAATGAGCGGAGGTGAGCTGGCGGATGTGGCAATCGGTAATGACACAAAGGTTTGAGGAGATGGTTCCCTCGGATAGCAAGCAGAAAGAAAACAGTAGAAAAATCCATTAGCGAGCGGATTCAAAGTTCTCTGTCTATGCCGCTCTGTAGCTCGCGTTGTCACCTTCGTTTATTTTTACGACTGCTACTACGTTGTTTCTCTTTTTTTTTTTATAGCTCATTGTGGTCGTAGTCAATTCTTCATCGGACAGCACGAAGGCATTATACAAAAGCTTACATAAAATCACACGTGAACGATTTTTAGAGAATGAGATTGATCACCTCACTGTCGTGGTGAGTTTACTCAGACATGGGCTGAAGGACATAGAGTATAGATTTCTCAATTAGGATTCGAACACCATCCATTGACAAACCCGACTGTTCCGCAGCAGCTCCAATATTACCGTTTTCAGCGATGTGTTTCAGAAACGCCGATTCTTCCTCTTTCAGCATCATCGGTGCGTAGTCTCTGTCCAGTAGAATGTTCGAGGCCAACCCGTCGTGCATGCAGACAGTTGTGCATTCGCTGCCGCTAGTTTTTCATCACTGGACCAGTCGATTCTTTGAAACGGTGGTTTTGTGAGGAAAAACTCAAAATGCGTCACACTCTCTGGGTCAAGCAACTCGATCAACTGATATTGCTCACGCATTGGCAACCCGCGCGCCATATCCAGCAATTCCTTATTCCCCTTAAATATCCTCTCCAAATTAAACGCACCAGGATTTGAGAATCCCAAAAACTCCAGTCCCGACTCATCAATCAGCTCGAAAAGAGACTCGATGTCATAGTCCACCTCCTGCGGATGCAGATACATATCTGCAAAAGTGGCGTCCTTCTTATTTTCCTGTTCCCATCGGTCGCGTTCTCGCGTCTTAAGTCGGTTACCCTCGGGGAGAGCTGCGAAAATACTTCGCCCCAGCTGTACACCATCCTCAAAGTTCATGTGCTCACTCCCTCGCAGTAATCGGATAGCACGCTGCATAAGCGATATTTCCCATCGCCCGTGCTTCGCATACACGAAGATATGGCACAGCCCTCCGGGAGCGAGCTTATTGGCGAGCGCCCGCAGCGCCCGTGCAGGGTCTGGTGTGTGGTGGATAACACCGACCGAATTGATGTAATCAAACTCTCCGGGGATGTCCTCGAGGTCAAAGATGCTCTTGTGCACAAACTCCACCCGGGGAACAGCGTTCGTCACGCTCCGTTGCAGCCGCTCCTTGGCCACTGAGAGGGCCTCATTAGAGAGATCAATCGCGACGACGCGCGAATTCGGATTCAGATGGGCAAGATACGAAGTGCTTTCCCCGGTGCCACAGCCTGCGTCTAAAATGCGCGGTGCAGCGTTCGTGGGTCCTATGCCCGCACAGAACGCATGCACCGTCGGAAAATGCCATCGCCAATTGTATCCAAGCGGCGCTTCGTCGAGCAGCGTCTCCGGTGGAAACGGATATGCATCATAAAGCCGCTCAACAGCGGAAGAAATTTTGAGATTGGGCTCATTTTCCGCCCGCGCAGCCATTTGCGGGCCGCGACGTTTGCATTTTGTGGACTGGCTGCGCGTGGATAGTACGCCCACAGCAGCCACAAAGGATGGCACTGTCATCACAGGTTCAGCTGGAATGAGCGCAGCAACTTATTCCGCTTTAGCGAAGAAAGAGAAGATATCTCAAATGAGTTCCTTCAAAGTCAATTTTGGAATACCGCAAGCTCAAGAAGGTTGGCTACTCTATCGAGATTGCAAGATCTCGAAGAGAATGCCTCAGGTGCATCTATAAAATTTCAAAGATGTGCCATACAGACCAAAAATAATTTACAGTAAACTCAACTCATTAGCAATACATACAGTACGGCGCAACCGAACCAGTTGCGAGTATTAGTACCTCTTCTCGGTTTTTGTATAGCAATTCCGTCAGGGCGCTTGGAATGAAACATGTTTCAAGGTGGTAATTCGGGGGTTGGTACTGCGCTCCTTCTTCTTGGCGGAGCCGTTTTCATGAAACCGCGAGATCTTCTTGTTATATCCCGCGTAGCAGGAAGATTATGCGGATCAGCAATCTTTGCGCTGCGAGGAGTTCGAAAGGCCTTTGCAGAGACCGTGGCGTCAGAAGCGGCTACTGACGATTTGAAGGGTATGCGCGATAGTGTTTTCAGTTCATTCAAGCAAATCGAGGACATATCGCGCACTGTTTCAAGAGAGGTTGCGGAAGCCTCTCCGGTAGCCAGTTTGCGAGCAGCTACTACGTTTAAACCAAAAAGAAATTCTCAAGCTCTCGGAAATACTGCGAAAAGCGCTCCGCTTCCTTCAGACAACTCTTCTGCATTGCCTGCGGGTGAAAAGCGAAGGCCTGTTGGCCTTTCTTCGCTTTCAGGGACTGGTCATGAGTCTTCGGGGGCCGGGATTATTGCGCGCGTCATTGAAGAAGCTGCTTTTGCGAAACAGCACTCTCGAATTGTGGGAAGTTCTAACGATTTTGAACCACGGAAGTGAGTCCTTCCGGCTTGTGGCATATATAGTTCTTACGGAGCTGTCATGAACAAAGGTTTCATCTGCGCTTCAGGATTACTCTGCTTATCCTTCGCCTAATTGTCCGACGATTCAGAGCACATGATCATTTGCTGAATTACGTTACCTTCTAAAACAACTATTCGGACTGCAATATCCGTACGGCTGGCCTTAGGCTTCGTGACGAACGAAAATAACCTGGTTGTATGTACAAATACTGTCTTGGAATAATCTTTCGGGAATGCCGGAAAGGAAAAGACTGGACATGTTCTGGGCAGCATTCGAACACGCCTAAGGCATGGTCGTCGTTATACTGTTTACATTTTGAATTAGAATAATTCTAGGCAGCAAGCTCCAAGGCCCGCCCAAACTATCGTTGCTGGTTGCCAGTTTCAGTCGACTCACCAATGGCGGCTCCGCTAGGACCGTTTTCTCCACCACAACTCATGGTGGACTCCGCGGCAGCAATATAAATGCTTGAATGCTCTTGGTATAAGACTGGTGTCGAAGACGCCAAATTAGTCGCACTGTTAATAACATTGTTAAGTCCATTACTCGCATCTCTTGATACGGACGGTCCAGCGTCTACAGAACGAGACGGTGGGCTTGGAGAATGTGCAGATTGCTGAGGCCACATTGGAATCCTACTTTCCGAAGTCGATCCTTGTCCGATAAATCCCCCACCAGCAGCTTCCATGCTACCCCCACAGCTCTGCGTCCCCCCGTCTGGCACAGCATTGCTCCGGAGCTGTCGCCCTATACCATAATTAGCGTACATCCCGTTGATGGTTGGTAGTGGTGCAGAACCTGGTAGTGGCATACCAGGAGCTTCATTCGCAGAAATCCGCCTGGATTTCCATGAACTGTCGGTCCCATCAGCGTGGATAGGCTGTTACTAGTGGCGATAGCGCTGCGAGGAGGGGCAAACGTGCCTCTGGCAGACGTGTTGTTCGCAGGAATATGTGTACTTCCGCCATGTGAAAAGCTGCTTCGGGCAGCGGTGCGGGGGGCAATCGGAACTTGAGCTGGTGGCATCATGCGTTGGGAGGAATGCACTAAAGCTGATGGCTGCAATGCCAATGTCTGCGTAGACGTGACTTGCAAACTAGGTATCATCATATTGGGAGCATACGTAGGCATGACATTTCCGTTTCCTGAGGAGTGCCCTGCGCCACGAACTCGATGCACGGGGGATGTATGCAATCGTCCAGTATTTGTTATACGGCCAGAAGGTCTAAGTGAACGCGAATTTCCTCGAACATTGGTCCCACCAGGTGAAAACACCGACGGAACAACAGGAGGGAGAGCACCAACACCAGGATGCGTTGCTGCACCCGTCACCACTGCTTGCATAACATTCGCGTTGCGCACATGCAGTCCTCCTCGCCCTGCAACATGCGAAGGAGATGATGTTCCAATAGCATCATGCAAGCCTTGAGCAGCTCTTGGAGACGCAACTCCAACGGCTGGCAACCTCGGAGCCAGAAGAACATAAGGTCCTCGAGCAGCAGAGTTGGCCATACCTGCCACAGCTGCCTGAGAGGCGTCATTTGAATAATGCCTAGCCTTCGGGTCCCGTGCTGACGCCGATGTACCTGCAATCACAGTTGACGGAAACACGCTTCCAGATAGCTTTTGTCTCGTTCTTTCCCCTACGTTGAAAAGATAGTTATACACAGTCCGAGCGGTTTTAGCTTCATCTGAGTTTCTGCCCTTGAAAGTAACTGCATTTGACCATAGAAGCTCAATATCGTCAACAAACGCGGCGAAGTGACGATAAAAACCCGTACAAAGCCTCGTCAGCACAAGATCAAGGTCAATTGGACATGGGATCACTTTGCAGTACTCTGCAGAATTACACAGAGTTCCGGCAGTGTGTAACCAAGACATGTTGGCTTTGCAGGAGACATCATTGTTCCGGAAACTTTCAATTTCTCTTGCTATTGCAATAAACAAGCCAGGCTCAACTGACGATAATCCAGAAATCAACGGTGAAAATCCTTTCCCTACGTGTGCTTGAAGAGAAGCCTTCTGAGACATATTTAGCGGCTCCAATTCCCACGGAGAAACTTTGTCCAGTGCCCCTCTATCCGGATCTTCTTCGTTATCGTATTCCACTTCCACAGAATTCCAACCCATACCCGTGTTCTCAGACATAACTTTGCGGACAACTCCAGTATAGTACTGCCAAACACGTTTTTCGTTGACGAAAAGCATTCGAAACTTGTCGTCTGCCTTCCAATTAAGTGCCAAAGATGTTTGAACGCGTGATGCGAGCACCAAATATTCGGGAACATCATCGACAGGATAATAAGGTAAAGAAACCTCATCTGCTAGGCCTTGAGGCCAAACACCAGACTGCTCTTTGCGTAATGTGAGTAACGCAACGGTTCGACCAGTAACACATTTCACAGTTTTCTTAGACTTCGACGAGGACTGACCATTCTTCTTCCTGTCTTTTTCCTTCACAATATCAAAGCGACAAGGAAATTCATACGATATTTCCGAGATAGAAAAGCAAAGCGGTTCACTGCTCTCACTTATCTTGGATCCATCGAGCCTAGGTTTTTCTCTAGAGCTTAAGCCTTGTCTCGCTACAGCGAGTGGGTCAATTCCTAGAGATTTCGAATGAGCGATAGCTTCAGCATGACCTTGAGGGAAAAAATACACGACATCGCCTCTTTGCGGAATGTAATTATATCTTCCAGAAGTCGCACGCAGCCATTCAGAAGATAAAAGTGGGCTTGGGGGTTGAGGATCAGCAACTGGACTAAAGTTTCCAGTGTTCCTCCGTGCCACCGGTAACGATTCATCGTCATTTGTCTTCCTCCGCTTTGTCCTTTTTTTGCCTTCTCTCCTGCGAACGATTCGCACAGAACCTTCAGAATCTTCATCGTCATCACTCTCAATTGGCGGAGCAGTATACCCTGCCACACTATCTACGTCAGTATTCCTTCGCGAATGGACGGGACACTGCGCTCGGCTCCGCGTATTTCGGCGATTAGCTTTCTCTGCTTTCCTGGACAGAGAACGACTTCGTTTCCGACGCTTTCTAGCTTCCCGCTTATCGACTTGAGGACTGCGAGCTAAATCATGGTTGTCTTTCGAATTGAGTTGTTCAACTTCTTGTCGAGAAAATTCCTCGAGATCAAAGTCGGAATCAGAATCCGGTTTCGGATGGGAACCTGATTGAGCCGCAGACTTATTGCGAGAGCTCCTTCTTGTAAGTACAATGTCGTCACTGGTACCTGGTGTTAGTCTATTCCCAGTCATTTCAATATCTTTTGCTGCTGACTGAACTGACCATCTCATGACGATGTCCCCGTCATCTTTGTCAGGTCCCATACGACCCTTGTTTGTAAAAGAATCGCGAGATGTTTGAAGAGGTTCGATATCGTGAATTCTCCGCACTTCCATATCCTCTGACTTTGCCGGTGACTTTGGATTACTTCCCCCCTTCGTTCACTTGTAAATGACCTGTTTAAAGGTGACGGCCGGACCTCCTTATCGACCGAATGTCTAGGAATTGCACCCTTGTTGTCTGCTGCATCTCTTCGTGTTTGTGCTTGCGCTCTTGTCACATGAATCGTCATACGCGGCAATGAAGAAGCAAAGCCACGCGTATTGCGATCAAGCTCTACGGGAGGGCTGGATGGAACTTGCCGACGCGGCTCCGACGTCTTTGTGCTCTTCGGTTTTTTCGAGGCGCCAGGTTCCGAGCTCAGATCACTGTCGCCATCTTCACTGTCAATGTAAAAACTGGCGTCATCATCAGAGCAGCCGCTATCGCCATCAGACTTATCATGTCCACCGTTCGAGTTTCCAGCACATAGCTGCTTGCATGTACACACCAACTTTTTCTCTGATTTGTTCCGCCGACGCGAGCCTCTTCCATTGCGATCATTCTTGGCTCCCTGTCTTCTGAGTCGACGATGCCGAGGACTGTACTCGCCCTCATCATTGGTATGTGTGGAGTCCTCATCAGAAGACAAAGATTCCGGGTCACTGCCTTCCGCCTTGTAATCGTCATCACTATCCCGATCTGAATCAGAAACCAGGAAGTCTCGCATAGATTGAGCAGCTGGAACGATGTCCATTTCTAGTTCTGATTTCTGACGTTCACGCCATTGACGACGCCGTTCTTCCCTCGCAGCCCGCAGCAGACGACGTTCTTCCCGCTGTTGGTCTTTCCGAAATTGATCTGCCTGCGACATGAGTGCATTGCGCTCACACTTGGCTTCGCGGTCAACACGTCCTGTACCATCTCGTCCTGACGAGCCAGAAAAATGCCTGAAGGAACAATTAGAGTCGATTTGGAGTTCCGGAGGGTGCCTTCTTAACTGACTGTCGCAGAGATCTCCTTTCGGTACAAGATGCAACAAAACTCCACTCGCCTCACTAATTGCGCGCTGATGAGCGTCTTTCCGATAAGGTACAAAATCGTTGGAAAAAAATTGCTCTTCCGGAGCTAGAGCCATACTTTCCCCTGAGTCAACACCAAAAATTGTCACAGCTCCCGAGGTATCAGTGACGGAAAAAGAAAATCCATCAGGAGAAAACTTGCCGTTCATGATGCTTGGATCAAATCCATTTGGAACGGATGCAAAAGCAGGGTTTCGAGATACTCCTGGCTTTGCGACAGAAAATCGACAGAGTTCAACTCCCTTCTCAATATCCCAGAGAACGCATCTTCCATCGTAGCCTGCGGTTAGAACAATCCTTTTATCAAAGGGATGTGCATCGATCACATATACCTCCCGGTCATGCGCTTCCAGTACGTGCTGGAGTTGTCCAGTCTCCGAATTCCATACCCTGATCTTCGTATCAGATGATGCAGACACGATACTATCGTCACGAAGAGACCACATCACTGCATCTACGGATGTGGGCCACCGACCGCGATGAACTCGAGGGGTAATACTTGTGGAAGGTGCACCGCTCGCACCTATACTCAAGCTACTTCGAACTTCTTGATTTCGAGGTCTGCAGTCCAAGAGAATACTCTTCCAGGTACCCATCCCAGGGACAGTTTCGCCGCGTTTCTTCTGTGGAAGACGGGCACAGACGCGACGCCAAACTCGAGCTGTTCCATCCCGAGCAGCAGTGCAGATGCGGTCACCATGGCGAGCGAAAGTCACCTGGAATATGCTGTCCGAGTGTCCACGGAGAGAGGTAATAAACGGACAATTGGCAATGTACTTTGACCTTCTCCCTTATCCACTGAGTACACGTGAGCCATACAGTCTGTCCCACTAAACGCCAAGCGTGTAGCCCCAGTATTGAATGCGACACTAAGCACTTCATACGACGGAGTCCCGCTCACAACGCTGTTAGCTGCGTTACTCGCAGTACCATATTGACGCGAGCTTGCGCCAAGCTGTGCAGCTGGAGGTTGTGGTGCAACACCCTCCGAAGGGTTCTGCGCATTACGTTCAAGAACTGGTCGAGGTCTCCCAGTATTGTTCGTCCGCAGATTGCTTGGTTGTCCTAAGTTGGATTGCAACGGACGATTGCTGGTAGTAGCAGGTGGACTTCCCATTTCCATTGGTGTACTCGGTGGACTGCTCGCTGGAATAGAGTCACGCTCACCAGAAGTGACACCCACAGTAGACGAAGGGCCCGCAGCCGATGAGTCACCAATAGTTGGGGCACGGGAATTATTGACGCGAGCGATAGAACCGGAAGTAGCGGCAGTTTGCCCGCGACGACAAGATGTGGGCAAGGGGATTCGGAGTTCGCCTTGGGCATAATTTTCAGAGTTCCAAAGCCGAGCCGAGCCATCTGCACCTCCGGCTAGCAAGTAAGGTCGGTCTGGGCATGGACTAAACTGAACAACGTTGACTTCCTTGCTGCCACCGCGAAGAACGTACAAATTTTCGCCCGTCACAATGTCCCAAACTCGTATTGTCGAATCACGACTTGCAGACACGATAATTCGGCGTCCCGGGACAGATACAATTTCGTTAATGTCGCGGTCATGACCGCGAAGGGTGTGACAAAGATAGCCGGTCGCTGCAGACCACACCTTTATATGGTGGTCATCGCTGCCAGTGACGATATACCGTGAGGAGAAATCGTACAGAGCGCAATAAACGGGAAGGTGGTGACCGACCAGTCGCTTTAAGCGACGCATTTCTTTCGGCAAGATGGAATACATAATATTCGAAACAGGTATGGGGCGGTCGAGAATAAGCTGCTGTTCCAGTAATGCATGTATATTTTTGACGTTCCATCCGAACCTTTTCTGGTATGCTTGCAGTCCGTATTCGGACTTGACGATATCAGTCGAATTTTCAGACCCTGAAGGAATGCATTCTCTGTGCAGAGTAGTCGGCTGAATCTCGACAGAATTTGGCACAGTGTTGAATGACCCTTTTCCGAATAGAGTTTGAACCGGAATTGATGCATGCGGAATGCGTTCGGCGAGTGCGGCGGATAAGTAGCTGGGCGGAATATGTGCAAGGCGCTCGGCGCACTGCTCATACGATAGAGTTCGGAAAGCGCCGGTAAAGTCGGGCTCGGATGGTAGCAAATTTGCGTTTGCGAGAGCAGACTCGAGAGTTGCGGTTGCACGTGATAATCGGTCTCCACCGTCGAGAGCGCGAAGGTAGTGGAGAATGAGGAATGCTACCTCATCGTCTGGCACGGGCATCGTGAAGTCGATGCTCAGCAACGGTAGGTGGACAGGACGAGGAAGATGGGGCCGGGTTGCATTTGGGAAGTTACGGAGCGCTTTTTCACAAAAACTCCAACAAATCGATCATACGTTATCATAACCGCCTGGAGTACAGCCCTCAAATTTTATTTTGCAATTTTGGTGTTTTGACGCCTGACATGGGACATGCTTTCAATTACCTGCAGGTAAATGAAAGATGCACTACCGGTAGCTAAAAAGGAAAATCAGAACTTGAAATAAGCCTCCTGGTCGCCATCTGTTTCGCGACGCAGAAAGTCTTGTCGAGGTAACGGGTAGAGCAGGCGCGTTCCACAGACGGCGATGTTGGAAGCCGCGTTCAAGTCACGGTCAATATTCTCCACTGGGCAGCGGTTTTCGCCCGTCTGGCTTCTGGAACAGCGAAACGCGCGCGATCCGTCAATTTGCTTGAGTGTAGTACCACAACCGCAGCAACACTGTTACGAGTTGTACTCATTCACATGAACGGCAGGGGCGAGTAGAACGAGGGACTGCAGTAGATTCTTTCGGAGGCAAAGACCGTAAACCGCCGTCGACGCCATATGGTGCATGACGCGTCACTAGCTCTGAATAGTATAAAGTATTGACCGTTGTTTTCTTCTCGTAGATGATAAAATCTCGGCCACCGTAACCGACAGGGTCGCATACACGACATCAGCGCACGATGCACTACCTCACGCCGTCTTGAGGAAAATAGTGTTGAACATCGTCACCGCATCGCCATACGCTCAGATCCGTCAAGCAACCTCCGACTTCTCCACATGCTAAGCCATGCCTTTTAACCGATAATGGTTCGCCGGAAAAGCAACAGATTCCTACTCCCGCAATGCTCCTAGTTTAGACGTCAACAGGGACAATCCGTTCCATCTGACGTCCTGACGTCGGCTACCACTTTCTGGATCCCGGCCATCGTGATCCCGCTGCCTTTTCCACCACGCGCAACAACGCGTACCGCGGGAGCATCTGGCGTTGCCAGTACCGCACGATTATTTGCACACCCGCGAAACCTCCGAGCAGTGCGACGCGCCCGACACCGGCAGCTCCTTCCATTGCTGATGTCAACATCTACGTGCGTTTTGCGATCAGGTGTGTGAGATTGGGTATTTTCGATTTGCAGGTGCATCGCGGGTCTACAGTACGCCTTTCCGATTTCTGGAAATGAGAATTTTTGGGTAGGTGCGAATTGAGCGTCTCTGCAGAAAACAGCCCTGTGCTTCCCGTGAACGGTAGACTTGGAACATGGCTGTCTTTTTCCTGCAATGCCCTCCAGTCTCCCGCAATAGTGGGCAACTTCTCAATTTCTCACGCAGCAACTGCTGTCGTCGTCCACGATCCTGCGCTGCGCTCAACAATAATTCTAACCATGTAGCACCGAATTCCGCCTCCGTCCCGAACATCTCTCCTGTGAATAGTTTTCCTGCCTACATTCCCCAGACTATTGAATGGGCTATAGCCCGCGCTCAAGAAGCACTTGCTGATGCCCTTGTTGATGACGTTCGCCGACTGATTATCGAACTTCCCATGGGGCGCTCCCGCAATTATTGGTATCAGCTTGCCCCTCGAAACTCGTGGATCCGCGAATCAGGCGTCTTGGTCTCGCACGTTGCGCATGCCGTCAAAGGCGCGGACATACGCGTGGTGCTTGCTGACAACTGCGGTTCCGATAATTGCGTACATCCTTGGATTGCGCGCCGCGATATGCTACGCACGGCAATCCAAGAAGACTTTCTAGGCGAAACTGGAGAAAGTACTATTCTGTTTGTAGCGGGTGTTTCCAAGAAGCATGTGTCCCTCCTGTCCGACATAGTGAAAAAAGTTCCAGTCAATGTGCCGGTCGTTCTGTTCAACTGCTTGATGGATGCCCCCATGGAAGTGAATTCATATCCTCCTGACTTCGTCCCTACGTACATGTGCCGTGCCCTGAAGCGATGCGCATTTGCACGGTTTGGCCATCGTGCGCCCTACTCACTATTCGTCGAGGTAAGTCAGGCGAGATACAGTATAAACGCAGAAGTTATAACATGCACCATACAATATGTTTATTTTACGAAATTAACTTGATTATTTTCTCAATTTTCTCCGGTGGCAAGATTGCCGTTTTTGAGTACGAATGGGTTGCAGATGTTGTCGACAACCCGCATTTTATTCCCAGTCAAGGTGCGATTGAAAAAAGCCGCATTTTCTCGAGGCGCGCATCCCGTGGGGTCGCAAGGTTATTACAAGTCACCACACCGAGGTTGCGAGGCTGGGTTCTGGCCGTTTATGTCGCTGGCTGCAAAATATATACTTCCCCTGGAAGGCGATAGTTATCGCAGAGAAAGCGAGCGCACTCGAAAAAGAAAGCCTTCGACGTCATCAAAGCCATTTGGATTCTTCTAATCTCTATGGATATTTATTTTTTTTTTTGGCGACAGGGTACAAAGACCCGACCAACACGATTTGCTCACATATACATTGCCGATTCAGTCGCTCGTTCCGCTTTCAGACTTGCCCGAACATCTTTTTCGAACTGCGGTTCGTTGACTATCCAATTTGCTTGCGGCTCCCGCGCGAACTCTACGAGCGTTTGGTACATGGTTTGGAGATCGCCGTAGGTTGGTGAAATTCCTTCTTTCACCAAAATGGCAGCAGAAAGCGCATGGCCTTCAATGTCAGCATCTGCCACAAAAGCAGCGGACGCACCCTCGAGGAACGACGGTGGGCTCAGTGTTTCACCTTTGCACTGCGGTGCCGTTCCAGTGTGAATCCAGCAAATTCCAAGACTCGGCGCCCGCGGCATGCCCAACGGGCAATTGACGTCAATACCAGGGTCCGTCTTGGACGGAAAACAGAAAGTGCGATGCTTGCTAGTTGCGCGGCTCGAGAATCCGCAACGTCCACATTGATGCACGCCACATCGCCGAGGCTAGACACTGGGACGTTAAGTCCTTCTGCCTTGAACGACCCCGCTGGATGAAAAGCTGTAGCTGCATTCAGCACAAGGTTCGCATCGTGCCCACAGGCTACAATTAACGTTGACACAGATTCTGGGGATATCTCCAACGACGAAGAAATTGATGCCCGCCCTAGCGCAGCCGCAGATTCGTCTTCGTCATATTCCGGGTCCTCAAATGTGCGAGACGACCATAATGAGGCGTCGACCGTTTGTGTGAAGAACTCCATCAGCGTACCCCTTCGTCCACCCCTGCGCTCGGTTCCAGCATAGGAATGCGGACCAGCAAGATATAGTGCGCTTATGTTACACGTGTGTAATGAGCAAGACTCGCATCTATTGTACCGGGAGCGTAGCCATTCTTAAAGGAATGATCCACTGATATCTAGGAAGCGAAGAAAGGTCTTCAAAGAAATATATTCATAAATAATATACCGTGGCTGTAGGTGGTACGACGAATTCACTCTCATACACTTCGCGTGGTTCGCAATGTGGACGGCCGCAAGAAGGTCAATTTTCTTTGCTGTGTGCGGAGACCAAGCGAAAGAGAATGTCGAAGCTCGACAAATGTCACTTCGACTTGTGAGCACAATTGTGCTCGTTAACGTTTTTCATAGGCGAAACATGAATTCGTCCTAGATGAGATATTGAAAACTGCGTTTTTTTTCTGAAGGTCAGTAGTACAACTGATACCAACCGTAGAAGACGACGGAACTGTATGCATTACCAGTTTCCATTACCAGTTTCGTCATTATCCCGTGAAACGAAATCACCGTAGACCTGAAAACTCACTTGCGTTTACCAATTCTGACGCAGGTCTTTTCAGGTCTGAAGCTGAGCCTTTAAGGGATGTGTGACGTTTTAAAGTAGACCAACGGACAGCGCATACACGTGTTCGGGTTGGAGCCGTGGAAGCGGGGAAATCGTCCGGAAAAAACAAGTTGTCAAACGGCTGCACAGCAAAAACAGAATCTCTCGTATCCGCAGCTCTCATTTGGGCGGGAACCGGAGCTGGTTGGTTTCGACCGCTCTGAGAGGCTTGGATTTACACATTTTTTTGGATTTGCTCAATACCATGTTTCTCAGTGGTGCAGGTCGCGGCAAAGGACCCCCGTTGTACGTTTCGCAGCATGACCTACGTTGCGGAATAGCGTGAGACCCATTTCGCTTTTGCGATTCCTGACCTTCGCAGATTCCATGTTTTCGTCCTCTCGTCATGGGTCTAGGCGGATTTCAGAGAAATATGCCCCAGTTGGCAAAATTGGCGAAGGTACCTACGGCCTCGTCTATAAAGCGCGAACAGTACAGCCACCTGCCGAAGGTAATTCCGGCGAATCGTTTGTGGCTGTGAAAAAATTTAAAAGCTTTAAGAGCGGCGATGGCATCTCCCCAACTGCAATTCGGGAAATCAAGCTCCTGCGCGAACTCAAAAACCGCTATATCGTTGATCTTGTTGACGTCATGCTCGATGAACAAGACAAATCTTTGTACCTTGTTTTCGACTACGCCGAGCATGACTTGCTGGAAATGATTCGATGGCATCATGCTAGAAACGTACGCATACGAAACACTATCTCGTCAACGCGTCATTCTTTCTGTCTTCGTTGTGCTAACGGTGTTGCAAACTTTTTCTTAATGATGTCGTGCGCAGTCGCAACCAATGCCCATGCAAACTGTCAAGTCATTGCTATGGCAGATTCTTCAAGGTATGAACTACCTTCACAAGAATTGGATTATTCACCGCGATTTGAAGCCGTCCAACATCCTTGTGACAGGGCAGGACAAGCCGCCACAAGAGCGCGGTTGTGTGAAGATAGCAGACTTTGGTCTTGCTCGCTTATTTCAGGCTCCTCTTCGACCGCTGGCCGAAGTAGATGCAGTGGTTGTAACAATTTGGTACCGTGCCCCAGAGCTTCTGTTGGGGGCAAAGCACTACACGAAAGCAATCGATTTATGGGCGATAGGGTGCATTTTCGCAGAGCTCATTACGTCGAAACCACTCTTCCAAGGCGTAGAGAGGGAACGTAAAGGCGACGTCCGAAACCCGTTTCAGGCCGACCAAGTCGATAAGATTTTTAGGATTCTCGGCAAGCCCAGTGTCGAACAATGGCCATCGATTGTCGAACACCCGAATTGGCCTCAGGCGCAGTCTTGGGAACCTCATACTCGTTGTCTGCACGAACGCGTTCGGAACCTTCCGCAAGGCTCGCACGGTTTTGACCTGTTGGCCAAGTTACTGGAATACGACCCAACTCGAAGAATAACAGCTGAAAACGCTCTAAAGCATCCTTTCTTCACGGTAAGTTGTCATGTCCTTGCCACCACATTCCGACGTATGGTCTCTCCAGTGTTTGCCCTCCTTTCTTGCACACTAACTAGTTTGACGCTTTGTTATATTCCACCAAACAGGAGGAACCGCTGCCTCAACGAGTCGCCTTCTTGGATCCGCACACCGATCCGTACAAATCGCGCCCGGTGACGCCCCTGGATCCTAAGAAGGACATGGGCTGGGCGATAAATGCATCGAAATACGGAAAGAGTGCGCCTGATCACTTTCTACCCTAGGTGCTTGTTGTATACAAATTTGTATTCTTACTTGCGAAACGCTTCACAAATTCTTCCCCGCTGTTGTTTTTTTGGTTTGACTACCTGTTAGGCCGCAGCGGTTCGCGCAACACTGCTCTGTCCTCACTCCCTTCATTGTCGTCTGCGCCGCCACCGTCTAAGCGATCCCGCACCGAAAAATAGGATCACATAAGATCCTCGCTTCACCACAGGAATAATGGTCCCCAAAATCGTCTGGTGTCTTAATTTTATCGGTGAGAGGTGCGTTTTAGATTTTCACTTACTTTCTAGTTTACCTCGAGCGCTATAGTTTCTTTCGCAATTCCGCAAGCTTCATCCAGCGCAATTTGTAGATTCATAAGCTCTGCTACTGCCGATTTTTCCAGCCCTTTTGAGCAGCTACTTGCCGACGTTCGCCTTAAGCCTTCTGTTTCTTGGCGAAGCGTTGCCACCCAGTGTTTAAGATACGACACGTACTTCTTCGAGGCTGCGAGAAACTGGAGCTGGGCCGTATCTGACACAGAAAGTCGAACAGCGTTGAAATAACTCGCCATTGTCATGGCCGTGGGTGCAGAAACAACCACTTTAGTGACGGAAGAATTCTGGCTGACTTCCGTTCGCATTCCGTCATCATTAGGCTCAAAAACTGTGATACGCTGATCGTCTCCTATCGCGACCAGTGTTTCTTCCTCTGGAAGCCATTGAGAGACCCTTGGGCTATTCGCAATATGCTCTCCTTTCCGCCGCACTAACACCTTTTTCTGCAAAAGCGCTGCGGGGGAAAGAATTGTGACCGCCCCTAGATGTTGCTTGCGATCATCGTCAAGTCTCACTTCCAAGTACACCCTTAAATTGTCATCGCCTCCGGCCGCATTAGAAACGACGCACTGCCAGGGGGTGCGAGCGAATAGTCGTACTTGTTCGCCTGGGTCTTGCACTTGAACATATCCGACATCCCATTGCATAGATGTAGAAGATTGCACTTCGACTTCAAGTCGCATGCATAATGGAGCACGTCTCTTCTCACCAGTAGACCAGGCGTATTCTGATAAAACGCCATGAACGGCAATTAGAAGGTACTGCTGGGAGTCATCAACAGATTGATCAAGAACAACAGACCGTAGAATATCCTCACAACCCTGCGTATCTTCTTGCAAGTCGTCTTCAGGCGGCACTGTTGTCCCATCAATTTCCATCGCGTCACTATCCGCCCTCGACGACACAGCCCTGGACGTAATAACGTGCATCTGAACAGGACTGTCCGCCTTCTTAGGAAGATGCAAACTGTCACTAAGCACATGTCTCAGCAAAGACAAACTGTTATCCGCAAGCCGCGCCTTATCTTCCGCCACGCGCATGGCCTCCAGAACACGCGAAACACCTTCTGTCAACCGCGTCTGCAGGTTGGCCCGTACAGCCGCCAGCTGCTCAGAAGGGCCCGCCTCCATAGCCGACCCGGTACCCACTTTGTCCCGCACCCCCTTTCTGTTGCTCAACAACAACCTCTAACAGCGCCGGTCTCCCATTCACAGACCCCAACACCATCATCAAATCCAACAAGAACGCCCCATAGCTCCCCACTCGCCCGACAGCATCCCCGTCCAACTCAGCATCAATCGGCCTCCACTGCCGCGGGCCTTCCGTCCCCGCCTCAACATCCACCCAATAATCCCTGCGCTTGCTCTTACACCTGAGCACCGCAAACCGCCCACACACCGCCACCCGCAGCGGCGCCTCGCCGCACAGCGGCTCGACCGTCCACCTCACACGTCCCGAGCGCACGCAAACAGCGTCGACGGCGCAGTCGCGCATGGCGAGCAGCACGA
>JADWZK010023386.1_pt1 | contig 18120 bp, 15 predicted proteins | sample 8957641 | NCBI WGS metagenome assembly JADWZK01 (sample SAMN16576796, study PRJNA672827) | algae metagenome | host: rhodolith | place: South Korea: Udo, Jeju | collected 2014-09-18 | reverse complement strand
CGATGCGAGTAGTCATCTTCAGAGAGCTCTACATATGTTTAGAGAGGCGATTCGCACGTCAAACGCAACCGCACAGCGGCAAATGCTCATTACGGAAATGCTTCCGAAACGTCCTCAAGTCTTTCTTCCGATAAAGTTCTGCCAACACGAGTTAGTGCGAATTCGGAATAGTGCTGAAATTGCTGCTTTGTACGAAGGCAGCACTATATCGCGACCCCCCATGTATCTTAAATAATATATAAACGTATCATATACGTATTTTTATGGAAGATACATCAAACAAACTATGTACAGTATGATGTGTCTGAAATGATTTTCATGCGTACGTCTCACGTGTATGAAACTCGATGAAAGTTTTAACACGTGTTTTGAAAGAATTGTTGGTTAACGAATGTCTGACACTCGCCAACCTCGGAGATCGGGTTGTTGGTTACACTGGCCTATGTTGGGCCCATTTTAGAGTTTCTTATTCAAGAAAAAATGGTACCGAATCCAAATGTTACGGCGTTCGGGCTTTCGCCAGCTTCAGCAGTGGTAATCAGCGCAAGGAAAGGAACTTGTTCAAACCGGATCAGGGGACTTCAGCGCCATGACTACAGGCTGTTGTCCGAGGGTCGAACCATTGTTTGTCGTCGAAATGCTGGGAAATCGAAAGACAAGCGTAGAGGAGATGGACGACGGCCATTTCAGGTTGGTGAATTAATCCGGCGCGAAATCTCCCCTATAATTGAAGACGCTTTTTCGGCGGCTTTTGACGGGGAATCCGACGTTCCAGTTCTTGTTTCTGTTGTTGATGTTACTTGCTCTCCAGATTTACGTAATGCAAGAGTTAGTATTAGCGTCTTGGGGAGCGAAGATCAGAAGAAGCTTGTGCTGAAGTGGCTGAAAAATGCAAGAAAGTCAATACGATTCGAATTGGCTCAATGTCTGCATATGAAGTACGTCCCCGAATTACAATTTGGACAAAGCGAAGTTGCACAGGCGACGAAAACTGTCAACATTCTGGAAATGCTCGCACATGAACGAGAAGAGAAAGCAAAGCGGCAAGCTGGCGTGGCTGTGGTGTCAGAACCATTTTCATTTGATGAAGATATGGAATTGAACGCAGATGCGGCCGGTGCCATTTTGGACGATGACCTTTTGGTCTCGGACAGCATTGCACCGTCATATACGACGTCGCCGGACTTTTCTATGTTTAACGCGTCTGTAGGCACCGGCGATGCTAACAATGAAGAGCCATTAATTGTTGATATTGGCGACAATGACGAGGATTTGGAAGAAATGAGTGACGAGAATGTTCGAAAATTGTTATTCAGAAGACTTGATGAAGAAGACGGAACTGCTGATTAGGCTTATCAAAGACCAACTTGGTCGATTTTGCAACTGGCATACACATACTACGCACGTAGTTCTGCATACCGCGAAGAACGCACCACGGGGAACAAATCTTGCTGAAATACTATACACAACCCTGATTTAACCTGCTCGCCATCGTTTATTAACAAACTTGTCAAGATTCGGAATTGAATACATCAATCAATTACATCCACAGTCGCCCCATCTCTTGTCCAAGTCTTTTACGTTACAAGGGAAAGCGGGCTTACCATTACGCCGATTCACATCATTATGGGCTTCGCATGTCCAAATAAGAAGTAGCTGGCGTGACGAAACACTAGGAATCGCAGAGGTAAAAGGGTAGTGTCAGAATATGTCCTGGCAATCTATGGGTCATGCGCACAATGTTTCGTGAGGCTCACAAGATAGGAATATGCACGCCGTACTCTGGAGGCTGAACAGCTATGTATCTGTCGAAATGGTCTCGACATAGTTTGCAAGGGTACAGAGCACCAAGACTCTGAAAGAATGCTCTGGCATGCCTTTTGTCGCTTGTTGACGGCTTTTCAGGGTAGTTCGCTGCCATTGTGTGGATTAAAGTCCAGCCACCCTGTCCCAATTGTTCTTTCGACGGCGGCGCATTCCGCAGATTCTTACTGTTTCTTTGCCTGGACAAACCCGTCAACAGGCCTTCCTGGTTAAGATAAGGAATGATAAAATTTCTTGATTCCACCAGTAACAGAACAGCGCCAGCTACGATGAAAAGAATGTCCAAGCGCTTTCGAATCATCGTCGGGCTTGTCGTCCGCTGCAGTTGACGTCCCTCTGTGCCCTCGGTGCTTAATAGTTTAGGGTAGGGGGCTACCCCTGCTTAGGAGTTCCCCTAACGTGGACCAAATAGCGCATACACGTGTCACAAATTCTTGTTCTTCGAACTGAGCTACAAAATCGAACGTGATCTCGGCTTTGTTCAAGGGCGATTTCTTATACGGTGGTACAACCTCTCTGCGGAATTTGCTTCACCCAATGCTGCCCAGTTGACCGCACGAGAAAGGCAAGAGTTTTCAGATTTTTGCGTGCATTAATGCGTGCTGAAATGGCGTTTGTACAGGGCATTCCGTCAGTGCTTCAGTTCCGTCGTTCATCGCCGAGTCATGCGTGTATCTGCATGAAAACAAAAAAAGAGCTCAAAAAGGGCCTCAGAAAAAAAGCTCAAAAACCGGAAAGAGCCACTGCTGCTGCAACAGGTTTTGGAGGTTCCCAAAGGGACGGAAACGGAGCCAGCTCTTCATCGTCGGATCGTGCTGTAAACGTTGTTCGCGAGAAAACGTCAGGAGCTGAAGGCGACGCTACACCGCATCGAGCTGCAGTGCTCGATGTACAGACTATGGAGGACCCGCGTAAAAGATTGGTACCGGGACCTACCTCGAGGGAGAAAAGGGTTGCATTGGCGTCGGAAATAGTCAGGCAACTTCGTTTTGAGTGGGGTTTGTCCGCAGATGAAATGATTGAGAAATTGGAGGATGCGCGCAACTGGGCACATTGGATTCCGTTGTTGAGGCGAACAGGCATTTTGTTTCTGAAGCTCTTCTGTACAGGTTTACGTCTGCAATCCTGCAAGTTGAGGGAGACAAAGACAGGAAGGAGCGAGAAGAAGAATCGCGAAATATGCGCGAATTGCGAAGGAGACTTATCGCAATTTGCTGGGAAATTGATATGCCGTTCAAGAAAGCAATTCTTCAAGCGGAAGAAAGACTTATGAATGTTTTGCAAAGTAGTGATGTCCGTCGGAACACTGACCGCATGGCTGGAAAGTCGCAAATGGATGTAGATGCATTTTGGGTTGTGATTTATGCCGCAATATCTGCCTGGGAAGAGAAAGGAAGGGAGAATGAAGCTCTGGTCAATATCGATGTACAAGAGGCATTATCTACCGCAGCGACAACGTGCCGAACCAATGCTCGAATTTCGGATTTCCTGAGCCCAGCTTTGAAAGTCGTAGAAGGCGTTCTTAATTTGTCGGACCCTTCTGCACAAGAAGAAGTTCTGGACTCTATGTCTGAAGAGGATATAGTTACGCTGTGTACCTTCGCTGAACAAATACGATTGCTACCAACGAACGCGTACGATGGTTTGCGCCGACGGATACAAACTATTCTTGATTTCATTCTGTCAAAGAGGCACGGCATTGAAGCAGCCCGGATTCAACCTGTTCGATTTCACCCCCCGGACATAGTGCGAGGTTCGAAGCTTGCATCTTTCAAGCAAAGCGAAGCCACGTGAAGGGACGCTTTCGGCGCAGTAAATGCAAATGCAGTTCGTGCGGTTCGCTTTGGTCGTATCAATGGTGGCATGCTCAAAGTTTTTTTCCTTCTGATTTTAATAAAATCAGAGATTTTATCGGTACTGATTTGGAGACTGGGTCATCAGGGTGGCCTCGGTATCAGGGGGAACAGTAACATTGAACTCAAGCGAATATACCCTTCGATGGACCGCCGCAAGGTCAAGCCACCACATGAGCTCCGCGTCAGGTTTGGTAGACAGCTGAATCCTTGACGCTAAAATGCATGGAATCCCCCGTTTCCATTCTAATTTGCCACGCACATGCGCAAACTGACCGAGACCAATGCAATGGTCGCTTCCAAGCACTTCTTTTCCAGAGCTGCTCCAGTACATGCAGTGTACAGTATCAGTTCCATCATCTAACATAAAAACGCGTGAACTGTCGTAGGATAAAATGAGTGGTGAGGATCGTGGTTGCCATTATCGAGACATCAGATGTCCCAAACATGCGTAAGGTCATTGCCTACCTTTCTGTAGTCCTGTTTCTGCACGACAACCCCAGCAATTGAAACAAGCCGGATAGGACGTGGTTGTGACCGCGGGTTGAAGTGATAAAAATACACCGGAGGGTCTTCTAATCCTGTGCCCCTGCCGGGGATCATGGACTTGAGCATTTTGGCGAGAATCTTTACATTGGCATGAAACAAAGGATCAAGGCCCCACAGAAGGGGTTTCTCGATAAAGTTTTCCATATCACCACTTGAGTTCTAAAAAAATGATGCCAAAAAAGCAAAAGAGCACGGCTGGGTTAGCTAAAATGTTTTCGAACTTTGGCAGATTCAGCTGCAGCTTTTTCCCCGGCCATGGAAAAATTTTCGCGAGTGTACCCCAAAGCTTTCACCCGCCTCGCAATGACTTTTGCAGTGTACTCCGGTGGTAGCTTGTTCGTCCGTTCCATGCGAGTCCATGAGCCCCAGCCCCACTTGCGCAGCGACTTTCGAACAAATCTGTCCATATAGGCAGTCCAAATAGGAGAGGAGCGCTTCCTTGTTTCGTTCTTTTCGGATTTACGAATACCACCGTTGTCAACAAGAGAGGCGTTAAGCTTTCCTTTCCGCTTCTTCTTGTTTGACTTAGAAGTTGCCATTGGTAAAGACTTGCCATGACCGTCAGTGGGAAGATAAAAACCGCGAGACTCAAAGGCAAACGGGTCGTCTTGACACCATGGTGTGCTCGGTGGAGATGTTCGAGGTGGCAAAGCTTTGGACAGAACAGAACGTCGAGCGCGAAGAATGTCGAGATGGACTTGCATTGTTGCTGGTGCGGTTTGAATTTCTTGGTCGCTCATACTTTGAACAGTGTTCGACGCAGAAGAAAAAAAACGCGCTTCACAAATTTTGGAAAACAAGATGCATACCCGAAGTCCTTGAATAACACTCTGACCGTCTTAATGCGGACGTCGCCAGGCGGAACATGCTTGGAGAGCAACCCTGGTACAGCAGTTGTGAAGAAAACAAAGCAAAATTTTTGATTCCGTTCCAATCTTTACGCTTTTTCATATCATAACAGTCAACATTTGATCCTCCCACCGACTCTCCCCACCAGCGAAGGCCAAGCATGGATCTTGCCTTTGCTGCTCTCTTCTCCATGCGTTAGTAGCGCGTTCGTCAAGCGGGACGGCGGGCTGTTGTGGCGGAATGAATGATGATGAGCACTACACGGAGAACTTTCAAGAGCTCGATGGGAGCAACACCGAAGTACGTGGGATGCGAGACGTAGCTGAGCGCGCCCCGTATCGTGACAGTCGTCAGGCCCATGTAGAAGACCCGGATGTACAAGTGGTCGTCTCAAGTGCGCCCAGCTCCAGTACCAGGACTCCAATACGTCGACGCAATCATTTTGAGCCGGCCCAACGTCCACGACGCTATATGCAGGCCCGAGCAAGTTCAAGCCTGAACCGGAATTACGTGCCAGTGTCTGCCACTGAAGCGCAAGCTGTGTATCAATTCGAGCGCGATCCTATGGGCAACCAGTCTTCCTCTAAGTCACCTTTGCCGCATACTGTTGTTGACGAAGAAATTAATATTGATGGAGGTAATGGCAACGACACTCAAAATGTGAGAAAAGTGCCGCGACGTCGCCCATCAATCGCGGAGTGGAAAGTCGGTGACATGGGGCAAAGTTCACCGACTTCAAAGAGTCGGAGTAACGCTGCGGCAAGCTCAGATGTTTCGGAAGTTGTCGAAGTAGCTTCTGGCCCCTCGCATACTGCCACAGCAGCGCGGAATTCCAGGCGTCCTAACAAAACGCCTGAAGGAAGCAGCCGTAAATTGGAAAATGTAACTCGGACAAAAAGCGCACCTCGGACGAGAGCCTCGAGTCCTGGTCCTTCAAGACAAGTGTCCACTGGGAAGTCTAGACGACTCGGTGAAAGGAAGACAACGAGAGAAAATAATGCTGACGAAGTTGTTTGCGTAGAAGATGATGATGAAGAAGAAGAATACAAACCAGCTAAATCTCGGCGGACACGGGAGCGTTCTTCGCCCCAAGGAGATTGTGAATCTGGTTTAAATCGAAATCGTCATCCTGTGATATCGTCAAATTCTGATGATATTCCCCAGCCACGACGCATAAGTCAGCGATTGCGGGCCAAGACACAGTCAAACAAGAGTTCCTTTTTGGACAGTCTTTTCTCTGAGGGTTCTGATGTCAAGCCGTCTCCGAATAATCAAACTATCGATCTCGTTGATGAAGACGAAAAGGAGTCGATAAATGACGATGATTCTGAACCTCCTACGGGACTACATGCCAGTACCGAATCCGTTGTGGCGGCGCTGGGCGATGCAATACCTGAGCCGCAAGTTCCAGAAAAAAAAGGTATCACCTGAGAAGAACGTACCAACTGAGATGGAAGACGAACCTATGACCGAGTTATTTGTGTACCCACCAACTGGGAGAGGGAAAATTCGGATAACTTCGGAAGATCTAAAGAGACTTCGAAATCACCAGTACCTCAATGACAGTCTGATTGACTTTTATGTCAAGTATCTGGAGCAATGCAGGAAGTCAAAGTCCTCATCCGTACGAAACGAAGCAAGCTGTTTGTTTTTCAGTTCATTCTTTTTTGGTCGCCTGAGACGAACAAATCCTGTGGACTACGACGGGGTTAAACGTTGGACGAATAATGTCGATTTGTTCGAAAAGAAGTTTGTATTTGTACCAATGTGTGATTCTTATCATTGGAGCTTAATCATCGTGGCGAATTTGCCTAACCTGGATTCTCTAATTAATTTGGAACTTGAAGAAGCCGTGGAAGCTGCAGAGGATATGGGAGAAGCGAGACCGAAAATTATTTATATGGATTCACTCGATCCAAAGCGTGGGCGACAGTTCGGGTCCTCTATGATTCAGTACCTCTGCCGGGAATGGATACATCGTAAGGTTGACAATCCGAACAAAGACGGTGATGACGATGACGATGAGCTGTACGAGAAGATGTACAGAAAGCTAACAAAGATCATCAAAGTTGAAAAACCTCATGTACCAATGCAAAGCAACGAGTACGATTGTGGTTTGTACGTTTTGAACAACATCGCATGCTTCTTGGAAGAATCCAACGGCATGAGAGAAGAAGTTCTTGCTTTTGGATCGCAGTCGAAGAAGATCAAAGCGTGGTACACTCATTCAGACATCCACAAACTTAGGGACAACATGATGCACTTGATCTGTGAAATGGAGAAGTCGTATAAGATGAAGCATTCGCCTCCTGCAAATGATCATCCAGCAGACGAAGAAACCCTTGTGCCTGTCAGCGACCTACCGAATGCGAACGAATCAGAAATTCGTGAGAAGGAACCGGAGCGTTGTCATGATCCCGGAGATTCCAATGTTCCATCGGATGTTGTCGTGGGTGACACGGAGAATTATACAGACGTAGAAGCACAAAAGCAACTGGCGGACAAAAGGATTGCGGAGGCTTGTGTCCTTGCTGCTGCCAACATTAATCACATGATTGATGACAATGATGAGTGCCTTGATGATGAGCCTCTAGACAGCGAACCGCCCAGGAACGCCTCGGACCTTGACAGCTTACGAAAAGACTCGTCTGATGATCCATCCATGTCAGAGTCTCCTTCAGCGTCGCCAAGCAATCATATCGAGGGCGGTGCTGTTTCTCAGCTTGAGAGCCAACCTTCAAGAGCGTTTAGTATCTTCGGCAAGACCGAAGAATATGAGGAAGCAAAACGAGAAGTATCGCATCCGGGTCCTGGTGGACATCCTCCTGTACGGGCTGGAGGTGACTCCGTCCACGTGGAACCGATGGACGAGACGCAGTCAATGGATTGTGAAGAGGCGGCGTCGCATCCGAGTCTTATGCATGTTGAGACAGCGACTACTGCGATGGATGGGGATGCAGACATCGACGAAATGATGATCCCGTAGTTCTATTATCGTAACTTTTATACTTTACTACAGCGCACTTAGCCTATTTTTACGCACTCAAGTCTGTTCGACTGCTAAAGAAAAATGAAGCAAGCGTTCACTCTTGATTTTGGTCTGGTTTGTGTCGAGAGATGGCTGTTTAGGCACGGCTCATCCGAGCGTACCTGAACATGTGGACTTGTCATAGTTTGAGACGCAACTGCCACTATTCGGAATTATTCCATTTCGCCACGAATATGGAAGAAGCTCACAGCAACAGACAAAGTTTTCAGGAACGGAAGGAATTCGAGTTCGTGACTTGTACTGAGGAAATCCGAAGGCTTGATGTTATACTTGCATCTCAGTAAAAACTTCTCATTATGCTCCCGGTCATGGAAGAGATGCTTTTCAACACTTGGACACGATATTCTGCTGCGTTCAAAGACCGCGACAAGACGCTCTCTATGATACTGGAACAAAGAACCAGCTGGTATCATAACAGTGAAGTATCATACAGCTCATTGAATGAAACCTCTGAAGATCAACGTACAGTAGATACTGGAACAAAAGACTGATGGGCTTAAACAGCAACCATTGGAAGACTATCAAGTTTTCTTGCCGAAGACTTCGCGTACATTCCTAGGCACCATGGGAAAAAAGGATAAGAAGAAGAAGGGCCTGGGGAAAGCGAAGACAGAGGCCAAAGCTGCAAAGAAATCGGAAAAGGCTTCCCGGAAGGCCCGAGCGGCAGCTGGCGATGAGGATGTCGAAGCCATCCTGGCGGAAATATTAGGTGCGTTCTTGCTTTTCGATTTGGATGTTCGTTGTGCAGGCTGATTCACGCTGACAGGAGGGTTTCGAGTTTTTAACTGTGCGGCAAAACAGCCAAAGAAGCTGAAGCGGTTCATGTTGCGCAAATACCGGATTGTCCTCCACCTTCTCCCAGAGCTGCTTTTACAATGGTAGCATCCCCTGTGAAAGACACAGACCTGGTGTTTTTCGGGGGCGAGCGTTACACTGGGGATAAAGCCACGTTTTTCAACGACCTTTACGTTTTTCATACGGAACGGCGATCGTGGACGCGCTATGATTCCCCGAACAAACCACCGCCCCGCAGTTCTCATGCTGTAGCACTCCACAAGAACCTCATGTATTTGTTTGGAGGGGAATTCAGTAATCCCAGTCTTTCGCAGTATCGGCATTACAAAGATCTCTGGCGCCTAGATATCGAAGACATGAGTTGGGAGAAAATTGAGATTCGAGGTGGCCCATGCTCGCGGTCTGGCCACCGTATGGCTATTGTGAAAAGCAAACTATTTGTGTTTGGGGGATTTGTTGATACTGGATTCGACATTAAGTACCTAAACGATTTGTACTTCATCGATCTTTCCCTTGACACTTTGAAATGGACAAAAGTTGAAACATCCGCAACAGACATTGTGCCCTCGCCGCGTTCTGGCTTTCATTGGGTGGCCGTGGATGACGACATTTTGCTCTATGGGGGTTACTGTCGTGAGCGTGTTGCGAAGGCCAAAAATGTTTCGCACAAGGGTAAGAAGAAGGGCGGAAAAGTTGTTGAGGAGTCAATGGAATCTCGCGGTATTGTTCTTCAAGATTTGTATAGATTGTCTTCCGTTACTTCGAAGTGGCAGAAAGTGAAGAAATCCGGATACGGTCCGTCTGCAAGAGCTGGATTTTCCATGGTATTGCACAAGCAAAACATGGTTATTTTCGGAGGTGTCGAGGACGACGAAACAGATGACTACGACATGCAATCTGTGTTCTACTCTGATATGTTTGCTCTTAATATCGAAAAGCGGAAATGGTTCCCGTTAACGCTGCGAAAAAAGGGAGGGAAGAAAGCGAGACGCAGACGTGCGAAGGCCGGCCCGAGCTCTGCAGGCATAATAGTTGAAAAAGACATCCTGGAAACTGGGGATGTTGATATGGAAGATGAGCGCAATGAGGATGACGATAATGAAGAGCTGGACACTGAAGCCTTGGAAGCAGCGTTGAAAGTTCAGCAAGAAGATGATCTCGTGCCGTGCGGCCGATTCAATGCTATGGCTTGCGTGCAGAAGAACACACTGTACATTGCGGGGGGCAATGTAGAAAAAAAAGATAAGGAACTCACACTGGATGATATATGGTGCGTTGATTTGAACAAGCTGGACGAATTTCATCAGCTTAAAGAACTCAGTGAGGAGTGCTCGAGATGGGTTGCATCAGACTCTGAGGACGACGAACAGGACGACGACGATGAAAATGATGGGGAAGCTGAAGATATGGAGGAACAACTGGATAGCGATGAAGAAGATGAAAGGCAAAAGCGACGAAACCGTCGTGATCGACTGCGGAGCAGAGTCGAGCACTCGGATGGATCGAATTTGGTTCCGCTGGTCAATGAAACTCTGAAAGACTTCTTTGACAGGACAAAGAAGTATTGGGTGGGAGAAGTTCTCAACACGCTTGGGTACGGCGGGAAAGAACTGAGAAGAGTCGCCTTCGAATGGGCCTTCAAGCGATATTGGGAAATCAAGCCGACTCTGAAGGAATTGGAGGACCTCGAGGCCGAGTTGGCCCGCGAAGAAGAGCTGGAGAAAGAGTTTGCAAAGGCACAAATTGAGGCGCGGCGTGTTAGGAATAGGCGGTAGTTATTCATCTTTGCGTCATCTAACTCTAGGGTAAACGTGGAAGTTCTGTTACCTGCTCGTCTCTTTGGAAGGCTGCCAAGGTTCTCTGGAGTTTGCGTTCTGTATCAAAAATATTATCAAAATACAATATTGATTCATGCGCTTGCGTTGAATCCACGACTTGTACTTAGCTGCGCATCATACCCGTTCGTCACTTTCGCGCAGGCCCAATCCGCTTGTTCATTCCAAGGTCACGGACTCTGGAGGAAGTACCGTAGCACTTGCGCTTCCCCGCGCCTGCAAGCATTCCGCCGTCCGACCCACAGGTATACAATGTCCAAGTAACGCACACTAAAAATGTGCGCGAAATCAGAGTCGCTCAACGAGCGCTACTACGCGTTGCTGCGCGGGGGACCAGAATGCGTGCAAGATCTTCGTCGCCTGGTGTTGCTGGAGGGGCTTCCTGCGAATGCGAACGAATTAGGCGGGGCCTTTTTTGGGCGCTGTTCCCTCCGCGGGCTCGTATGGAAAGCGCTGTTGGGTCTCGGTCGCGTGGACGAAAATGAGTACCCCGACCTGGTGTCGCAGGGCCCCTCGGCGGACGATTCACGGGTGCGCGAGGATGCGCGACGGACGTTCTCGAAAAACGACGACTTTGTCGCACGCGTGCCGAAGGACAAGCTGATACGCCTGCTCAACGCCTACGTGAGGGCGTGCGGAAACTCACGCGGGATTTACGCGCAAAGTATGAGCTTGCTCGCCGCGCCATTCTTGTACGTGATGGCCGAGCCGGATGCGTTCCATTGCTTCCGGGTCTTGCTGCAGCAGAAAGTTCCTCTGTATGTGAAGCAGTATGCTGGGGCGCGGCGGGGATGCACCCTGCTGGATCAGTGTCTGGCTGCGACGGACCCGAAATTGCATGCGCTTTTTGCCGAACATGGCTTGAATTCGGAGGTTTATGCTTTTCCTTCTATTTCTTCCCTCGGTGCATGTGTTCCTCCCATGTCGGATACTGTCCGACTGTGGGACATTCAGTTAGCGTTTGGTGTACATATGCACATTTTGTTTACACTTACTCGACTTCTTCTTGCCAGTAACTCCATTCTGTCGACAGCGAAAAAAACGTCAGCCGCTCCGCTGAGTACAAGAGAATTAGAACAAGGACTGGGCGTTGATGCTGAAACTGTGCTTGCAAGGGCAATACCGTTGTCCGCTGAGATAGACCCGGACTTATACGATCAATTGGTGGACCACGCATGTAAAACACCTCAGTTAAGCAACATGACAAGCTCAACCGCTACACACTGACGGCGTGGGCAATGAACTGCTAGGTTTGGCGCTCAAAGTGTAAAGAAAATTAAGTTCAGTTTATAAAGATTCGCTACCTAAAAAAGTATGCCTACGTCATGAGGAGTCATTAGGAACAATTGATTTCAAAAAAGCGGACATCGAATTAAGGTCCACGTCTCCCACATCATTCAAGCTCCCGAGTTTGCTGGTACCAGTCGCTGAATCCTCGGCCACACTTTCAATCTTATCAAGAATATTCCTATTCGCCGCATTCACAGCTTCGTCCATGGGCGTGTTGCTGTACTTGGCAGACGAATGAACAACTCCAACCAGTTCTCCCAGAAGTGGAAGCGCAAAAGAAGACACAGGCGGTTGTGTGCCCACCGGACCATCTAAAAACTTGCCAAGAATATTATGAATGGGTATCAATTCGGCTTCAGCACTTGCCACATTCAGAGGGACAGCCTTATCAGGCTTTCTTCCAACATCGTGGTCGGCAAAGCCATTGCGCCAAGAACTGCCAAGCAAGTCACCCAGTATCGCCTTGTCCGCAAATATATTCGTTATTTCTTGATTACCCTCTCCATTCTGTGTCACATCAGAAATGACGTCATTTTCCGCTGTGGGTACCCGAATAATCTCCATATTCGTGTCAAAGCAGACAATTGCTTTCGCTGTCAAATTAGAGCACCGTTGAGAGGGCAAAAATGCAATTCCTGAGACATCTGTACCGGACGGAACCCTGGATATAGCCAAAGGAACCGCTGAAGATGCTGTGAAAAGGGCCACAGCAGTGTCCATTTTTATCTCCTGCATAAGACCTTCGGGCTTAGGCTTGATCAAACCGGACCCTTGGGTACCACATCGCCTTCCGATGTCATTGCGGCGTTGACGTTTTAACTTTGCTGCTTTTTCATTTTGAGACAACGATTTCTGGACTCTATTTCTGAATCCATTTTGCTGCGGGTTTCGGCTTGCTTTCGCGGTAGCAATTGACGAAGTTTCTTCTTTTCGACTCGCAACCGCCGCATGGCTGCTGGGCATTTTTAGAACAACAGCGAATCGCCCACTTGAGGTATCTACAACTGTACATTCTGGACGGTGCACAATTCGAGATGACCACCAAATGCGACGTTCAAGAACATCCCACAAGTACAGCCCATGACATGTCGCTGCCAGAAGTAATGGAGAATTCGCTGCAACAAAGGATACATAGGCAATGGATTCCTCTAAGGGCGGATGAATTAGAGAATGAAGATAAGTCAATTTCAAGGAACCAGGTGATCTTGAAGAAATCAAAGTTTTGTCTATGTTCACATCATTCAATCCAAGCTTGTCACAGAAGTCTTCAAAGCACCACAGAGTGATACTGCTTTCACAGCCGACGGCAAGCATTGACCCGTCCGAAGAGAAAGACAAAGATGTACAGGGAGCTTCTCTGTAACTTTCGGTACATTCGCAGCGCCACAGAACATTACCCGGTGACCCCTCGACGAAAACAGCTCTCCAGAACTTGAATGTCCCGCAAGTCGATGCGGTGGCTAGAATTGGAAGCGAGGGATGAAAAGCAATAGACATTATTTCTCCAATAGCCCCATGAGGTTCATCAACTCTCGAAATCAGATCAATTCTTCCACTTCCCCCATTGTAATTCCAAAACTTAAGCGTCTCCATGTACCTGACAATAGTGCAAGCTTTCGATTCCGTCAGCGGGTGCACGTCTCTCGTGACCGATACCATAAATCTCTTATCCATACTGACAGCGACATGTCTCACGGAGAGCGCATCAGGAGTCAGTTTGGATACATCGATTTCCCCTCCCTGGAAGACTGTATTCCTTGGAATTATTTGTAAGTCCGCCACATGAGCACCTCGGGACACATCGTACAGTTGAACAGAATTGCTCACACCCGAGACAAGCACGCACCCTGAATTTCCAGGTTCTGCAGTCAAACGAAGAATTTTTGAGGCCGCTCGAGAACCACGGGGGACATCCCAAGGCGACAAATTGCGCAAGTGCGCAGTTGAGATCCCTCGAAGTGTCGCCGTTATCGCGAGCGTCAGCGTGTCTATGAATCGCACAGAATTATCAGCATGAGTCAATGCGATACGGGATTCGTTGGGTGAAGGCGATATGCCCCAAATTGCACCGCTAAGCCTTGGTTTAAAGCTGCGTTTTCCAAAATCAGTTCGAGTCATTTTCCATACGACAAGAACGGCTTCGCATCCGCCAGAGTACAAAATATTACCATAGCCGGAAAAGCGCAATGATAATACACTGGATGAATGCCAGTGCAGATGTGAATAATCAGCGGTGGTCGTGGGAAGAACATGTGCACCTCCTCCTTGCATTCTGAAAGGGCTGATGTCACGGTAGACCACAATGGACCCTGTGGTAGTGCCTGCAGCTAAGCTCGAGCCATCTCTAGAAATCGCGACAGCAGTCAAAGAAATGTTTCCACTGACTTTGACAGTGGTAACGACCTCGTTATCAATAAAAGCGAACGTCAAATGGTTGCCACCTATTGTCACGACAACGCTGCCATCCGCAGAGGAAGCAACACGCCGTCTGGGCGTATTGGACAGGTCCCTAAGCAGACGTACTTTTTCTGACACCAGCAAAGACCCCCTTTGCAACGTTAGGAGACCCACTTCGGTAGCAGATGTGACAACAACGCGTCCGTCGCTGACGGCGACCATGTCGAGTAGAGGTTGTCCAAAATCGACAGTACGCAATAGGGAGCCGTCTTCAACGCCCCATACGCGAACTGTGCCGTCGATTGACGCTGATGCAACTCTCAAAGCGCCAATAGACACGACGGCGACTACGCGAGATTCATGACCTTGAAAAGAAGCGGTTTGTTTGGGCTGGCCATCTTCTTCAATTATGTATGCGCTTAGCGCATTTCCGAAGCCAACGATAACACGGCGTGCTCCCGATACCCAGCAGACAGGGCCTCCAGCAATGAGTCCGCCAACCTGCGGTTCAACCATCTTCTTCCGCGAAGACGGCTAACCTGCGAACAAAGAGCACTTCTCCGTCAGTCGCGACCATTTCGGTCCCGACCGTCGGCCCGGCTGCTGGGTCATACGGTTGATCCTCAATTATCATAACATGTTTTTGTTTGATAAATTTAATTCAATTTTATTGCCGGTTTTCCATGAAACCTGTATTGACAAAAATATCCACGTTAAATGTGACCTGAAAATCATGGCGACTAATATTTACCCTTCCCGGATGGCTGATGACGGGACATCTTTCGGGTACCTTGCTCTCCTGGGACAAACAAAGCGGTGGTGTTCCATTTTATTGCAGTATTAGATACTCCTTTTCAATCAAATAAAGCTGATGTACTTTTTAGTATTCTTCCCAACAATAAAGCGCAGATAGAAAGGAAAATGAAACTGTGATCAAATGTGAATTTTGAAAAAATGGCTAATCATGGGACACATGAAAGACTCGTCGCTGATACAGATTTAATAACTTCCGCTGGAGTTAAATCGCGACAAGTCGGTTTCATTACTTGTGCATCGTATTCTGAGCGATTTTCTGTGCCTTCTTTCCGGGCTTATTACCAGAGAGATCATGGTTGCGCTTTTCTTTTCTTCCTCTTCGAGCAATTTTTCCTCTTCAGATTTCTGGCGCTTCCCGAGCATTTATCCGACAGTGAGGTTTTCCGCAGGATCTCCAGATGCAAATGAGGTTCGTTGATGTGCGGGCGAACTTGCAGATTTGACAGTCTGGAAGTCCACAGTCTTTTGTTTCGATATCGCCGTGGACACTTTTTTCAGCACCCTCAAGTCATTTTTTTTATCTCCCTCACAATGGCGCGAACTTCGTGAGCAGTATCCTTATCGCTCTGGCGCATGTGCACACTTCTCAGAATGCTAGCTGAGGCACTGGGTCTTACTTCGACATACGAGTATTTAATATTAATATCGTCGTTCGTAGTCCTGAATCTTTCCGCGAATTTCCAGTCCACTGGGAAGGGCTCAGAATCTTCGCAAATGCAGCTCCATCGTTCTCATGGAGCAGCTTGTTGAATCTAGACAGAGCAGACTTCCCAAAATGTCTCGTAGAGATATTTTTCCTTCTTTGAGAAGGTGAATAGCAAGCTTTCGCTTTTTGCGATCTTCCCATCTTTCAATTTTTTCCGCATAGAGTGTGGCATGGTACCTTCCCTTGATCAAGAGATCTGGTTGTGCAAGAGCCTTACGCGAAATGAGCCATCGGAATGAGGGCTGGAACGAATACGATTGCTACGGATTGCACTTCACAGCGCAATACGCAGTACAATCATTTTAGCTATCCTGTTTGCAATTTCAGATTGCAATCTTGATGGCTCTTGCAATCCGACTGCAATCCAATACTTTATCAATCGTACTATCAACCATTCTACTCGTTGAAGAACATAGGTACTACTCTTCAAGGGAGGATAGACTCTCCTGTTTCGAGCTCATGAGCCTTGATTCGAGCTTCGCGCGCGCCGAACGAGCTCCATTCACAGCATCGCTGACTAAACTGAGCGTCCCAGAACCCGCTCGTTGAACTTGAGAAACATAATTGCTTCGAACAATTGAGGAGTCAGCGATCGTCTATTTTCAGCCATCACGTACTTGGTATGAGAAAAGAACTCATAGCTCGGGGTAGACAGACGAAGATGTCAGCAATTCTCTCTGATGAGTACTTGCTTTCGTCGTTACTTTAATACCAAATATAAGATCATAGATCTTTACAACATAGATGCAGCCTGTAAATTTTTATGTAGTTGTACCCATACGCACCGGGGGGAGGAGAAACCAATTGGCCCGGATTTATACTATTTCTTATGTAAGGATCGTTGATCTTCTGTAGTGCGATCAATGATCCTTACATACAATCGTTCATCTTCCTTTCAGTGCGATCAACGATCCTTACACAAGAAATACCGCTTTCTGTAACGGCATCCCATTAATCAGCCTTCAAAGTTACACTGCGAATTAGGCGAAAAACGCAACGTACAGTAAGAAGCTGAATGCAGTTTTCGCTCTCAGGAACGATGCAATCCTGTGCTGCTCTTTCGAGGTGCCTCCCTCCGCATATTGGTTCGAATATTTATATCAGAGGGGTAGGGTTCGATCTAGCTCACTTCCTTTTTTGAAATCTAACAATAATAATTTTGCGTTCATTAATGCGGAACAAGCTCCATAATGTCCGCTTCGCATACAATTTTAATGTCAGCACACACAATAAGCCAGCACACCTGTAATAATATAATAATAAATACTGCGTAGCCCCAAGAGGCTTTGCAGAGCAGTGCTTTATTCAAATACCCAAGTCGTTACTCCCCTAGCTAATTGACCGCACGCTCTCTTTTCTGCCAACCGCTCGCATGATGGGCGATTCCACGCGCAGCGACCGCTTTGGTTCTACGTCATTCGCGAGTCCACGCGCACGACAAGAAATTTCGGACTCTTATCTCTTCAACAGCCTTCTTCCGTTTCGAAACTTGTGCACTGTAATGAAATCGTCAGACCCCTTGTAGCCAGCACACCTGTCTATTAACCAAACAAAGTGTAGCGAAAGATGCTTGTCTATTAAACTTAAAAAGAATGCGCCCTTTAAATTTGAAAATTTTTGTCCGGGTACGGGGTCGGTGGGCCGAATTAATATTCCTAGAGGGAGGTTATCCTAAAAGTGAGGAATTCAATAAATGAGGTTAAAATGTACTCTCAACTCTTCTGAAGATAATTTCTAAGCTGTTGATGCCCTTGGCAAAGGTCATTTGGGAACGAACACGTGTTTCGGCCATCCTATTCATCACGAAACCGGCTGCGATCCAGTATTTCCTAGCATGTGTCGCCTTTTGTGTTAGGGCCCTCTATGCCACGACAATTCCTCGCAAAATATCATACTCCCTCCGTCCCGAAAAGATCGTCCGCTTGGCATTTTGACGCTGTCCCATAAAGATTGTCCGCGTTTTGCTTGGCATTATCTGATTGGTTCGCTGGATATTGTTTCTGCAGCCTTCGCAGGGACCACTATTTTTAAAGCCAACATAGGTCTTCGAGCAATAGAGCAGCTCTGAGGCCCAAGGTTGTGAGCTTGCTTGCCTTCTTTACTCGTTGAAAGACATGCGGGAGATATTTATACCCTCTAGAGAGCCTAAATTCTCTA
>JADWZK010000773.1_pt1 | contig 18190 bp, 21 predicted proteins | sample 8957641 | NCBI WGS metagenome assembly JADWZK01 (sample SAMN16576796, study PRJNA672827) | algae metagenome | host: rhodolith | place: South Korea: Udo, Jeju | collected 2014-09-18 | reverse complement strand
GGATGAAGGTTTGGATGGAGGCAGCGATTCTTTGTTCCAGGGTGGTGACGTTCCAGGACCCCGGGTTCCAGGATTCCGGATTTCAAGATGCCGGATTTTCAAGATCCCGCGTCTGATTTTCAGGCTCCGGATGATGGGAATCAGGAATGGGGAACTTTTGAAGAAGCTGACTACGGCTTCCAAGAGGATCCCTCAGATGATGGGAGCAGTGATTGGGGCAGTGGTGGCGGAGATGATGACGACGGAGAAGGTGGGATATGGTCTGTCGTGAGCTCTATGAGTGAATTTTTCAGTGACGATTGATACTGAGCAAGTTAAAGCGCTTCAAGATTTCAAAACTGTCTGCAATCGTATGAAGAAGAGCTGTGTATATGGTGTAGTACGTGGGGGAAAATGAAATTAAGGTATCCTACTGCTGTAGTAAATAACTTTTAGGTTGACACATCTCCACCTTCTGAACTAAATTAGCGGGAGAGAGCATTGGAGGATTTAGTCTAAATTTGAAAGCTCAACGATGCTGAAAACTTCACAACATGGATCCAGCACGAAGAATGTCAATCATGTCATAAACCTTCTTCTCCTCCCCGTTCGCACGCATTCGGTCCAGAAATAGTACGGCATCGATCGTACCTGCGGCGTAAAATCCCCTACCGCATACGTTATGTTGAAACTCAAATGAGACAGTACCATCCGGGCTTTTAAGGCGATAGGTATGGAACGCATGCCCTGCAGTGACGAACTTGGCAGGAACCTCATCTCCTGCATGGACCGATGCGCGCCACGGACCTATCGACTGACCGACATCAAAATCGAGGCCGAGTTTCTGGAAGGACTTGATCACGGCCTTGGCCGTACCCGAAGTGTCAGCCTTATTCGCCTGATGCGACTCGGTGACAGAGAGGGTGTAACCTTCGAATGCCGCAGGGAACTGCTCCGCCATCATGGCCATCATGGCCTGAAAGGCGACAATCTGCTTGCCCATATTCGGGGCAATGACGGCGTACACATCGCTCGTGGCCTGCACTGCGGCGCGCATCGCGGCCTCATCGCCGCCAGTCGTGCCCATGACAAAAGATAGCCCCGCTGCCGCATACCGCTCGACGTTCGGGTTCGCCGCAGTGGGATGCGTGTAGTCCACGACGACAAGCCGCGGGTGTCGCTCCTTGGCGCGCTCGAGGCACTTGGCGTGATCGGCGGGCGGGAACAACGCCACCTGAGGACCGTCTGGGTGCGGCTGCACGTGCGACACCGGCACTCCGTCGCCCGTTAGGGCCTCGTTTACGAGATGCAGCCCGCGGCTCACGGCCTCGTGCGCGACGGCGGAGGCCATCTTCCCTGGCACGCCGTTCACCATCACCGCGAGCTTTTCAGGGCTCGGTGCTGAGGTCATTTGCAGCTGGGATCTGCGCTGCGGGCTACTGACGTGAATGTTTGACCGGGTATTGTGACGAGCACGATAAGGAGAGCACCAACAGCTTTGGCTGGATTCCAGAACTCGAAATGGGGCGGAAACGAAAGCCATTGCTTGCTCTTGGTTCGGCTGAACTCAGTTTTCAACGAAGGTGCTTGAGACGATCCGTGATCAGGTGCATCACTGCATTTGAGAGATTCGCGGAATGAGATTGAGCTTGTCACGATGTAAGCCGCCAAGTGTTTGACATTTGATGGGCAAAATTGTTGCGATATGTCACATTTTGTCACATTTGGTGACAAGCTCTTGAGGTGGAGCGAGTCTGTGGGCAGTGCGTCACCTGAACCGAGGAGATCCTTCCCGCCCAACGCTGCGCACAAATTGTGTCCCCTCCATTACCAACGATATGCAGTATTTAGAACTTTCAATTTCTATGACATGACTGAGAGCGGCCAGTGTCATTACAGACTTTTAACTTCGGAGTCAAGATGAATCCCCTTCTGTCTTTCATCTCCGCCGGCGGGCCATCGTTTCAACCTCACCGCTATCGAAAACCGAACAGGATAAGCAGCGAAAAATGTTTGCAAAACCGTCACAATTCTCCAGTCTTGATGATTTCAAACCAAATCCGCCCTCATGTAGTCGTGCTTCCGGGAATGGACGGTTCTGGGGTACTCCTTGAAGACTTCTCCGCCGGCTTGCAAGAAGCAGACCCCTCTCGCAAGGTTGTAAAAGTGCAGTACCCCAAAACAACGCACCTTAATTTCGACGAACTACGCAAATTCGTCGTGTCTGACTATCTCTCCGCGTTCTCAGACGATTCACGGGGCTACATCGTCGTATGCCAGTCGTATTCCGCGCATGTGGGGTTCCGTCTGAACGACGGTGATGTTCCCGGTGTTTTGCGTGGCCAGGTTCACGTAAATGGGTTCACGGAACCACCGGGCCCGCGGATCTTTCGTGGGCGGGGCTGGCTTTTCCCGCAGATATTGTTCGAGCAGCCGCCGCCCGATTGGCTTGCTGCGCAGCTGCTTCTCGGAGGTGATGCACCAAATATGCGCACCGTACAGATGGCCGGTGCAGGCGTTGCCGCATCTGTCATGGCCGCGCGCTTGCAGGACGTCGCCTCACCGAGGATTCGTGGTACCGATGGGCGGTGTCCGCGCCTCACTCCGGGAGATTGTACGCTTTTCCTTTGCGGCGCGGCGGACCCTGTTGTCGGTGCTTCCGAACTAGCGAAGAAGATGAGGCGAGCAAGACGGGATGTGGGCTGGGTGGAAGTACTTCATGGGCCGCACTTACTGCTGCAACGGTTTGGGTATCGGTGTGCACAGGCAGTGGATGATTATTTTGACGCGGTGTTGGCGGAATGATAGCTGCTTTTCCTTCTCTTCTCACAATATTTATTACGGGTAAGCTGTTCTACGACGAACACATAATTAAAAACCACCAGACTTTCTTGCTTCCACTCTAGACAGTAATTGCCGACAAAATGAATAGCAGCGATAAATATATCTGTACGACAAAAACAACCGAGTCAAAGCCACAAGCGTTAGTAAATCCACAACAGCCAAAGAAATGAAAAGTCTCTTGTGAATACGAATGTTTGCTCGGCGGGGCGACAAATCAACGTGGAGATTGATAAGCGCATACATAAAGTCCGACCCAATTGCATAGTAATCTAGCATCTGACATCCTTCCAGGTTCTCTGCTTGGATAATTAGCATGAATCCGGTACACACAGCGATGCGGAAGAGGAACAACTGAAAAACAAAAATGAATTCCACAACCCACTTACCGAGTAGACTTCGCCCTATTGCGGCATATGTAAATCAGCCACGTTCCGAAAAAAGGACAGCAGCTTTTCCGGATCCTTGCGAACTTTGTCGGATTTTGTAACCCCGGAAGCCACATCAACTCCATTGGGGTTCAACAAAGATACCGCTTTCGAGACGTTGTCTGGATTCAACCCACCGGCAAGAATCCAAGGAACATTTGGAGGACTGAAGCTTGCCCAATTGAAAGGAATTCCTGTTCCGCCACCCGGTGCGTCATAGATTGTCCAAATCGGCGGTGATGTCGCAGAATGGATGCCTTCCGCTGCGTTCTCATCATCACACAAGGACCCGTCTGAGCGTACATCCACGACGTTGATCCATTGTAATGAAGATGGAAGACCTGTCATAGCGACGGATTTCCGGCATTTCTCACCATGAAGTTGGGCAATTTCTATTTTGCACTTTTCACACAAATCTTGGATTTCGTCGGGTGATTCATCAACGAATAAAGCGACAGGCTTGATGTCAAAACTTCTCGCGGCTTCAGCGATCTCTTTCGCGACAGAATGATGTACTGATCGCTTGGAGCCAGGCCAAAGGATCACGCCTAGCAAGACCTCGACAGAAGGTGGAAGTCCTTGACGGGCAAGCTTTCCAACCAAAAAGGCATCCGACCGGGATGCTACTCCGCACACCTTCACAGCAGATATGCCGTCATGATGTGACATTCGCGGCGCTGAAGACCGCGGCGTAACGCCGAAGCCATGGTTCAGAGAGAATCCAAGACATTGTGACATGGAGGACGTCAGTTTTTGGGGCGAGCATCGGCGTCGGTGTTGGTCTCCGGGACGACCCCTATTTATTTAGGGTTGAAAATTTGATCTCAAGCTAATCATACCTGACTACCATTGCTGTACGTCCTCCAGCTGAATCCGATTCATGAAGATCTGCTTCAGATAGGCGATCTTCATCACTCATGAGGATCGCTGGAATCGTCGACAGCAAAATCAAAGCTTTCAAAACCTATCACGGAACCCATCTGGGCACTTTGGGGGGAGAAATTCGTTCTGGGTGGACGTCGAACCGGAAAAGGGCAACTTCGGGGAAGCATTTGTTTTCGAACTTTACGGACCGCATTAATTCACTCACAGCAGGATGGGCGGCGCGACGCAGCAGTTGATTCCATCATGGGCCGTGCGATGGTATCTGATAAGCGTCGTTATTCTAACATATGACTTTGTTTTTGTCATGTTCCGTCCAGGATCGTCTGGGAACAAGTTGGGTAGCATGCTTTTCAGTCCCATGTATCTCTATGCCAAGTACGACAAAGTTTTCGCTGACAGGAATGACGTCATTCTCTTCTACATCTACGTCATTGGATTTTTTTGACGTGTTGGCCTCGTTGTTCATTTTCCTCTGCCTTTCATTTGATCCAAAAGCCACGAAAAATCCTAAACTTGCAGTACTTGTCATCGCACAAAGCGCTGAACTAGCCACTAAAACTCTCTTGTATTTGATGTACTCTTGGCAGTTTTTGCAACAGCCGTCTCGGGTGGCAGTGACTACGATGAACGGCACTTTTGCAGCAGTTCCACTCCTGCTCATTTCTTATGTGGCGGATGGATTTCATAAAGTGCTCACAGAAAAGAACACTCGAGATTGAAATTGGAAGATATCAGCCTCCGAATCAGGGAACCGCAGAAGTCTTTGCATGACTTACGACGTGTCGGCATTCAACTTCTCTTGGTATCGGGCAATAGCCCTTGGAAATTCTTTAGCGTGTCTTCTCAGTTGAACACGAAGGAAAAGAGTTTGAAATTGTAATTAGAAGCATTAGCAACAAGAACGAAATATATCTACCTTCGCATGCACATTTTAAAGACGCGTTAAACATACCGTCTTCGCAGTTCTCTTTTTAGTTCTTCGTTGCTCTTGAATTTAGCCATGCAAGCCTTGGTGGCTTTATTCTGCTCGCGACATTTCCATGCAACGCTAAACATTCGACCCGAAGCGCACTCCGCAAAAGCACGAACTTCGTCGCCACAACCTTCTATTGCTAATGTTCTCAATTTCTGCATCACCACACGCTCCGCTTCTTTTCTCAGAACTGGCTCCATGTCCGATTCAACATTCGCATCAGATTCTGCGGCCATCATATACAGCGCGAAAACTCTCAGGCAATGAAGAAGAGCTTCGAGGGAACATCTTCGTCCGTTTCTTCTTCCCGATGATTTGGTCAATCCAGGCACTGCAAAAAACTCGAAATATTCGGCGCAAAAGTGATTGAATTTTAAAATATTTTCTTTTTTGTGAAATCTTAGCTCCCGTCGTCAGTGTATGATCAAACTGGAAGTGTGCCGATGGTGGTCAACCGCGAGTCTGTATTCCAACGTCTCAGCGTGAGTAGGACGCCGGCGGTTCCTCACATACGCTGGTGTTTCCTCTCGAGGCCTGTCTTCAGCAATCATGGTGGGCATGGTTGCTGAGCATGCGCAGGGGCCAGAGGCCTTAATTGAAGATGAGTTGCACCCCAAATTGGAGGAGATGCGTCGTATAGCCAAGGACAGCATTGTCGTTGTCAACAATATCCCAAAGATCAAAAAGGATAAATATCCGAAGCTTGTCGCTCGATTGACTCCGAAGTTCGAAGATGTCGCCAAGATTCGCAGAGATGAGGATGGAAATTCCCTGGTCAGTTTTGTGACCAACGAAGAGGGATCGACTCTTGGGTTTGCGTTTGCGGAGTATCAAAATCCTGAACAAGCCCATAAAGCCGTCGTTGCACTGCATCAGCATATTCTCGATCGCAACCATACGTTCTGGGCGTGCACTGCGTCGGCGCTTGAGCAGTTGCAGATGGTTCCGGAAGAGTTTGTCCCGCCCGCACCCTTGCCTGTCGCTACACCGAATCAACCCAACTATAAGAGTTGGCTGCTTGATGAGCGTGGACGGGATATGTTCATGATTCGCAATAATGAGGTCACGAGCATATACTGGCACGATCACGTTGTGAAACCGAAACTGGTAGGTTTGAATTCTGTCCGGTTCGTACCGCATCGCAGTGACGAAACCACTCATTTCATTCGGAGGTCTGCAATAGGGGGACTGCATCCCCCGTAGATTCTTATGTCGAAAAGATGAAGAGGCTGTTGCCGAGTGATGCGTGCGCACATCCATATACCGATTCTTTGAACGGAGGAGGCTAACTTTTCGCGTCGTTTTTTTATTTGATTTCAGGATACTGAGCGTAACCGTTGGACAGAATCTCATGCAGTCTGGTCTCCAAAGGGTACTTTCCTGGCGACTTTCCATCCTCGTGGAATCCAATTGTGGGGCCGCATTCCCCCTCAAACTGAAGATGAGTCTGTGACGTGGGAGCGAGTCCGACGTTTTGAACATGAAAACGCGGTGTTGATAGATTTCTCGCCTTGTGAGAACTACTTGGTTACATTCAACGGTACTGAGCCTGAGAAGGACAACGCAAGGTTCCCGCGAGCAATCAGGGTATGGGACATTCATACGGGCAAGATGAAGCGAAGCTTCATGGGTCCCCCTAGATCTCAAATGGGACCCGAGGGGCAGATTCCGTGGCCACAGTTTCAGTGGTCGCATACGGATAAGTATCTCGCTCGAAAGACTGAGACAGGTATCTCTGTGTATGTGACTCCTGGAATGGGGATGCTGGACAAGAAGTCCTTGAGAATTTCAAACGTTCAGCATTTCTCATGGTCCCCTACGGATGATATCATGGCCTACTGGACTCCTGAGGCGGAAAACTCTCCTGCGCGCGTTACTTTGCTGGAGCTCCCGTCCCGACGGGAAATTCGGCAGAAGGCATTGTACTCCGTGGCTGAGATTATGCTTCATTGGCACCAACAAGGGAGGTTCTTGTGTTGCAAAGTTGATCGGTTGACTAAAAGCAAGAAGGGACAGTTCACCAATTTTGAGCTGTTCCGTGTGAAAGCAAAAGATATTCCGGTTGAAGTTGTGGAGTATAAGGAGAAGGATATCGTGAATTTCTTTGCGTGGGAGCCGCATGGCAACAGGTTCGCTGTGATTCATGGTCATCGTGACATCCCTGGGCGAATGGACGTAAGCTTTTATTCCATGGAGGGCATAAGCGGAGAGCTGAAGCTTCTGTCCACATTGGAGAAGAAGACCTGTAATCAGTTGTACTGGTCACCGAAGGGGCGGTTCATTTTGCTTGCTGCTGTTGGTACTCAAAATGGCGCTCTCGAGTTCTACGATGCCAACGATATAGTACCGAAAAGCGATGTGGAACCGATCGGCACGAACGAGCATTTCTTGTGTAATGAGGTGCAATGGGATCCGTCTGGGAGATTTGTGTCAACAGTTGTCTCGTATTGGAGAAATCGAAATGATAATGGGTACGTGATCTGGACGATGTACGGGAAAGAACTTGTCCGCGAAAACGTAGACATGTTGTACCAGTTCGTCTGGCGTCCGCGACCGGCGTCTCTTCTGACGACGAAACAAGAGAAGGACGTGAAGAAGAGCCTTAGGGCAAGGAGAGAACGATACGAGCGCGAGGACAAAGAACTGCGGGATACTGTCAGCAGCGGGCGTGCTGCTCATAGACGGAAGCTGCGAGAGGAATACCTTAAGTTTCGGGCGCGGGCTGAAGAGCGATTGGCGAAAGAAATGGACAAGCGACGCGCTGCTCGTGGCAATACGGCTGTGGAAGATGACGAGATGGAGACTATTGTAGAGACGATAGAAACTATTATTTCAGTGCGCTCTGAGATTGATGTGAATGTTAGACTACTGACTAGTGATGATGAGCGTGATTAGGATGGGGGAAGTAAACAGTACGTCGATAAAACAGCTTTACGCCGATGAACCGTTTTCTCGCTTATTCCTGAATTTTCCGTGTTGCCGTACTATCTTGCAGTTGTCGTATACTTCTGCCGTCTTATAACGAATCCGAAGCGAACTTCCCAGGCGTGAATATTGAAAGAGTTCTGACTAGATTGGTGGAAACTCTTTCCAGTAGTCTCCTGCTACGGCAATTTTGAACATTGTCTTGACCCAGTTCTTGCCTGATCAAATGATGCCATGTTTAGGTCACGGGAATGATTCGCTTCCAGTGTCACGGTTCGAAGAACATGAGAAAACAAGGAAAACTTCGAGAAGTGTCGTTTTTGAAGTGTGTTTATTACAAGTCGTTAGTTTCTGCGTCAGTGCGCTGCCTCTTGGTTTCTTGCTCATCCGGTGTTTCTGAGTTATCATTCGCCCCGTCGATCACCATGGCTTCATCTACCTTAGCACTCTTCGTACTATCCTCTGCACTTGCGCTAGTACCATTCGGCGCCTGGCTTTTCGTTGCATCATTATCAGGATTGGCCTGGGACTCGGCCTGGGTTTCCATAGCATTGGGCAATGGCATATCCTCATCAGATTCCTCTGTTTCCATAGTTTTCATTGCAGTCGCCTGTGTAAACCTACGACGCCGTGCCTCAATGAAGTACTCGTTTGGATGGGAAGGAATAAATTCCGCAGCGGCGTCTTCCACACTCGCAGGTGGCTGGGTGGCCTTGAAACACATTCCACATGCCACTTGAAAGTTGCCTTCTTGAGCTTTACTTGTGATAGCTTTTGACGCATCGGCATCAACTCCAAGCTTTCTCATAGCCATAACAAGCTCGTTTCCTTGGAATTCTCGATACGGACAACCATTGTGTTCGCCGGGTCCCGGGCGCTCGTTAATAATTTTGATACATGGGAAAGCCGTTAGCGCCTTTCGCTTTCCTTCTTTTCCATAGTAATGACGAATGTTGTAAGAGTACGTTTTTTCAAACTTGGTGCTGTCGATTGTACCTTTTCCGAATTCAGTCCGCCAAAACAGCAGAGACTCATCCATGGAAAGACCGCAGCCTTTCAGGAAAACTCCAAGTTGCATTCGGGCAGAATGTCGTAAATGGTGCTGTTCCCTTAGCTTGGCCATCATATTCATCATGCACAGCGGCATAGCTGGAATGGACCGGTCAAGCTGGTTCAAGGAAATATGCTCAGATTGTTCCGACCCATCGAAGGCATCCTTTCTTTCATCAGCAGCATGATGCTCTCGGATGGACTCAAGAATCGGCCTCATTCTTCGATCACTGTCAGCCAGAGTGACGGCCTTAGAAGCGAGAGTTAACGACTGATTCATTTTGGCGCGAAATTGACCCACGACGACATCGTGAATGTTAACCTCTGGAACGTACGCTTTACCCTTCTTAACAAGCACACGTCGAGAGCGAATTAGGGCCGGAACCTGCTCAAAATCGACCTTAAAGAACTTGACGCCCTGCTGTCCACTCTTGACTCGACAGGGACCTCTCGCAACATCATCGAGTTCTTTTCGAATTTCATTCATCTCGTCGTGCGGCACTGGGTCCACTTTAGGGCCGTTCGATTTTCGTATCGCTTCGAGAACATACTCTGTGGAGGCCCCTTCTAGGCGCGTCGCAAACAGAGTGCATTCAAGCCTGAGAAGCCAGGTGCGGTGCTCGCGAGTCTTGCACATGGCGAGGCGAAGCAAAAAAATGAGAAGCTTCATCTTTTAAAATCTGGGCTTCGCGGTCAGGATTTCCTTTTGGGGGAATCATCAAAGAATGCAACCGTTCTGCTTGACGAGTTGCCTGGCGAATGGTTTCATGTGCATTTCCTTTCGATCCGGTTAGCGACTGATCGCGGGCCAAATCAATGGCTTTGAGTAACTTCAGCCGGTCCAGAGCGTACGACTCAAGCTCTTGAATATCAAACGCAATGTCACGCAGGCTTGAAGACAGGTACAGTGGCGCGTAAGACGACGACGAAGAACGCCATGCAACCGGCGATACATCCGAACTTTGGTTCCTTCCGATGTTATGGCCGCCAGCTTTCGACACCAACATTTTGAAAATGGCAATACCCGTTCTTTCCAGTTCAATTTCTCTGCTGAGGAACCTGCGTCGTTAAGGAACCAGGGCTTTACCAGTACAATTGACCACAACAACACTTCGGCGGAGCACCTCGATTCTGCATCGATACATTTCTACTCATTTTTGGCGGGAAATCGAATTGGCTCAAGACCTTGAGCTGAATTCTCAATTCCAGCTAAATATTGTCATATATGGCAAAGATGTATTATCCAGAAATGCTAAATTGTTCGATAGCTGTTTTTGACATCTTGTTCAGTAGCGGCTCCCGAGTTCCTTCATGTTAGAGGATGAGGGCGTCGGTAGTCACGTATTGCTTGACAGTCATCAGCAGGAATAAAGAGTAAACTCTCGTATTGCTACACTGGAGATCGTGAAGGATGTGCTGAATGGTAGTTTGCAAATTGCAACTGATGTCACGGTGGCGTTTATTTCAGGTGAATAAAGTCTTGTCTGGTTAAATTTTATACGGAGAAGTATTACAGCTCATTTTCGAACTTAAACGACGACAGATTTGAAAATACGCAAAGATGAATTCGAATTTGGACAGATTCTCGCAGGAGCCCTGTGCCTTCTCCTTTTCATTTCTTATCCAAAATTTTAGCGTTGGTCGGGGGTGGAAGAGCTTTAATTCGTCACCATGCCTTTGAAAAAACTGGCTGTCAAGGATTGTCCGATGCCGGCAAAACACTGCAATACTTCCCACGGCGGCGTTTTACCTCACTACTTTCCACCTGGTCAATTCAAATTCTCCCTGGTCCAGCGTCAGTTCTGAGCAGAATAGATGCCATGGAAGCAATATTGGTTGGTACTTACGAGAGCATTTTGCTGTTTTCAACACTTCGCATTCATCGATTTTCGATTTATATACAAAACAATTTGCAGCTACTGTCCTTGGTGCGTTTTCCTCGATACACAACATAAATAAGAGTCCCCCGCTGGTACTGAGACGCAACTAAAGCTCTCAACAGAGCAGCACTCCTGCGCTAAGTCCAACAAAAAGAAGCAAAGCAATCACCAAACATGAAGCTAGCCTACCTTTTGTGCTTCGTTCTGGTACTTGTTCCCGCCGTGCAAGCCCAATGTTTGGATTCCTACGACATTCACGAAATTTTCTCTGCCGGAGGCACGAAAACTTACTCGCTACACGGAGACAGAAGTCTCACGGCCACTGAAGTCAGCATCCAAGAATGTCCCACCTATTCCACCCTTCCAACCGGCTCGGAAGAAGGTGGCAAGACTATTATTTCTTACTACGAAGCGCTGAACCCGGACAACGGAAAATGTCGAGTGAACAACAGTACAGGCGAGAACCACTGGTTCACCTTCCAAGGAATCAAGGTCGTGGCCAACGGCTGGAAGATACAGCCGCAAGATCTGGAGCTTTCCGATATCGACGTCGAGGACCCCGTCGGCGGCGACCAGAACCAGGCGCTGCGCAAGGCATCCATCGTGTTCGGGTTCAACGGAAACACACTTGTGTGGCCGACGTACACCATTCCCACGGGCAGCTTGCTGCGCACGCAGCAGTTTTGGATCAAGGCGCCGCAAATGGGTCTTCTGGGCTTCCCCGAGGTCCATCAGTACCCCTATGGAGTGATGTGGGGGCAGCTGACGCCACATGTGGCGGTAGCCAACCTCGTGGATTGTACAACGGACCAGACACAGTGCCGGGCGATTGCGTCATTCTCCGAACCCGTGGATGGATTCTTTGTGCTGTTTGCCGGAGAGCTTAAGTCGTTTGTCAAGATGAATGCACAGATGAGCGTGGGTCCGCTGCAGACAACCTGTGGGTGCCGATGTGATACGTCTTCGCCCACTGATACGCGTGTTGTCACCAGACCTGTACCAGGAGTGAGCAATCAGTGCACTAGGTCAATGATAACCTCATCACACCTGTACTGCACAGATACCGGGTCTAAGTGGTGCGAGCGCGGCCAGCGCACGAAATATGTGACTACTGGAAGCATGCTTCCCGGCGGAAACTATCCTTGCGCGTCGGCTTCAGCCGACTACGCTGTGCAGGAGATTTCTCCCTTCAACCCCTAAGTGGCACAACACCGACATTTGCAGCGAGATATCTTTTGCGCAATCATTTCAGAGGATTATTTTATCTTTTTTTGCACCTTCTACAATCGAGTTCGTGTATGTAGAAAAGACTACAGTAGTCGGCATCCACCCTCTCGTTCCTATTTTTGAACAAGGATTCTCATTGTGCTTTGTAAAACTGATTTTGTATTTTCACTCTTTCTGTCGAAGTAAAATAAACACTAAGCTTGAACGTGCAGTTAAAGTCCATTGGAATTCAAATGTCTTGCTACGACATTAACGGAGTCATTTAACGAAATCGATTGAAATTGTGTTCCCGGTCACGTTTCAATCACGACTGGGAACGACAGTGTGCTCGGTACGGAACCGTCGCTATTTCCCCGCTCTCAACTGGGGGAATGATATTCTGACATTGGATGAGAGCGCCATCCGTGCAACTGTCTGCATCCGACTAGTTGAGCAAGGACTTGTGTAGAGTACGTCCCCACGAAGAGTTCCGAATACAGCGCATCCTGCATTGTGGATGCTCCAGAAGATTTGACGTGTGTCAATACTGCCTCCATTTCGTTCCCCATAACGCATAACGCTGCCAAATGGCTGGACTCGGTCTCATAGGCACTGTAGCAATCTCACCGAGGTCTTGATTTTACGGTGACCATGAGCACCATTGACGACCTTTGCGGGTGGCGTCAGTGAACATCAACTTAGTACAGAGTTTCTAGGAAAAGGTGGTTCATTCTCTTTGACAAGCTCCCTTTGCGACACATTCTTTGAGTATCACAGAGGGCGGCAAGATGATACCAGTAAATAAAGGGCGTATGCTAGGCGCACATCTTGCAAAGAAGAGTAAAGTAACCGATTTGCACGAGGGCATAGGCGACGGAATATGAAGATGACCGTTTCTTTTACTGTGTAGCAGTAGGTAGCTCATTTCTGCGTCTACACTTGGACGTGTTTTGGTTCTTCGTGTACCTCAATAACTAGTACCTCGATAACTAGTAGTTATGAGGCACATGAAGACCAAAGCACGTCCAAACGCATGCCGCGACTCAACAATTGCGCTCCATTACAGAATAGTGCTGCAGTAATCCAAACAAAGACATTCAGCACTCTCGCGACAAATACGCCGTGCCGAAATTAGCGCGCACACAGCACGTACGTCGGAGACGTCGGTCGTCAGCGCCCCGCGCCGTAGCGACAGCCAGGTTAGATCGTGACGCGCGTACAGCACGTAACGTGCCGTCGGGACCGCATGGGCTTGCTTCCGAGAATCCCCCGCACTGCGGAAGGGAATTACTCTTCCCAAGTACCCTTATCGCACGCGCGCTCGATTGCAGCATCAAGGTGTATTCAGCAGTCGACGCAGCAGACGAAGGGGCGTCACCCATGCGAATGACAAATCATGAGGCATTGACGCAAACGTCTAGACCCGGCGCCGCGATGAGGACTGCGTCCACGGCCAGCGTGTGCTGCAGGCCCACGCGGAACAGCGGTCCGCACCGGCTGACAGAGCTGCAGGCCCTCCCGCCTGGCACTGCAGGGGCTCCACCAGCGCTGTCCCCGAGGGCTGCCATTGGGACGCCGACCACCATTCTGCATCCTGCACGTGGAGCGGATGTTGCGGAGGTGTGAGCCCAATCATACGGATAACTGCCCTACAATTCAGTTGCGAGTCCTCATTCCCCTGTCCCGGTGCAGACCACCAGCTCAGCCCCGCCACCTGCACCTGAATTTCCGCTCCACCTGGCGCGAAGCGATGGGTGCGACGCGGGGTCCTGCACAAAGGCAAAAGCGGCTCATTCGCCGCCGGTCGCGAGGCGCATCTGTGTGATGGGGCAAAGCGCTGTCCGCATGGCAGGTGGCTTGCCAATTGGAGTAGTAGGTTCAAAGTCACTTCGAGGGACCCTAATGATGCGTGGGAGGAAATGCACCGTGTCGCCTTGCATCACGGCGCGCGGTGCAAATCTCTTCCGCATCATTCGATTTGCTCCTCCTATTCACACCCCATTGTTCCTGCTCAATTTTCACCGCGAGAAACATGGGAGAAATGCAAAGAAGATATCTAAGGGGACATTATCGCCATGTGTGTTAGTCTTGCTCTGAAGGAAAAGCGGACACTTCGGCCGTGCCGTGTTCTAGGCGGCATTTTACTGTTTGCAACTTGAAAGACTGAACTGATAAACGGTCTCTCCACACATAAATAGAAAGACAGTGAGCTCGCGCGAGTGTGTACACAAAATTGAGGCCCTACACTTCATCGCTACTATCATGGTCCGCGCGCCTCGGTGTCTTCCGCACCGCTGTCATAAACGTCACCCGCGCGGCCTTCGGAGCGCGGGCTGTCCGCTGGCGAGGTTGTGGGCGTTCCGTTGAGTGAGAGCGCGGTGAGAGCGACGGGCTCTGTGTCGGCCATGAGTGCCGGATTGGCAATCACTCTTTCGCCTTCCTGCTCGTCATTCTTCTTCTCCTCACCGTCCTTCTCCTCGGCGTCCTCCTTCTCGACGTCCTCCTTCTCGACAAGCTCGTTCTCCTCACCCCCCTTCTCCAGGTCAATGTGCACGGTCCAGTGCGGATATGTAATGCCCTCAAACGGCCACACGAGGCGTTGACCACGCCGTGCGCACACCGACAGTCGACAAGATGAAGGCGAAGCCGAGCACGAGCGCCAGCCCGAGGAATGCCACCCACATGTCCGCGATGCCCTTCGCTGCGCTGTGTGCGTGATTGCCGCAAACAATGTACTCGAGTCTGCCGGATAGTTCGATCAATGTCTTGCAATCTAGGAGCTTCGACAGCTCCTTCGTGGTCCACTCAGCACCCTCGATCACGTCCTGCGAAGTCGAGTTGAGGATGACGCGAATGGCGTTTCCTGCAATAGGCTCTCTGAGAGGCGCCATAGCGGCCTCCATGCGGCTCTTAATATCCGATGCCATAGATGCAGGAACGCAAACGAGCCCCGTGTCGATGAGCGTGTTGTTACCTTGCGCTGTAGGCAAACCGAGTAGGTGATTGCGGTAGTCATGCACGACGGCGCACACATCGGCAATGATCGGGCCGACGGCAGAGGCAGCGCCAAGGAGCAGCCATGCAGTAAACCCTGGACAGAAAATGTAGACAAGGTATAGCGAGAAGCGCCAGCGCCCGCGCCATTGGTGCGCGTAGAGAACGTCGACGATGAAGTGTGCGGCGGGGGCGACAAGCTGTATGAGGAGCAGCGCAAGGACGACCATATAGACAAGCGACGCGTATCCGTCGATGATATTAAGAGTGTCCGCGATCTTCGTCACGAGTTTGTTCAGCTGCGCGCGCAGCGGGTGGACATCAGGCATGCGCGACAAGCCGTAATCGCGCATGGCTTCGAACGCCATCTCGATGGTGCCCGGCCGCATTCCAGGCGGAACAGGAAGCACACCGTGGATCTTTTTCACGTCCAACGCATTTAGTCGATCAACGAAGAGCAGAAAGAGGTCCACAATACTGAACCCTGTACGGGCCACCGTCGCCAGAAGCGCCGACAGAGCACCGAGCGCGTCATGCAACGAGTTCACCAGCACACCGACGGCAACAGAGCCGAGAGAGACAAACAGCACGGCGAAGTAAGAGAGCAGTACCGACAGCGGCAGCTGCCACAGGTGGCGGCGCGGGTGTCTGATCACGCGCCGCAGCTGCGCGTCAACAGTCTTGCGGCGCGGTCCCATCCGCACTACGAGCGCGAAGAAGAGGATGAGGGACACGACGACACCGAAGATGACCGGTACGAGGGCAGACAGCGCCGTCGGGAGGATGTAGTCAATGGAGAGGGCGAAGGGGCGGGGGCGCCCCCATCGCGGCAGAGAGGCGAGGAAGGCGACGGCGGGTGAGTGCGGCACAGGCGCGGACACATTCTGCGCCCAGGCGCCGGCGGGCGCTTGGTTCATACAACTTTGGCCGCGAAGATGCGGCGGGCGCTGCGCGAGGCGCGCGTTCCATACCGTGTCTGCGCGGCGCGGAGCTTGGGGGGTGCGCGATATCTCCAGGCAGAAGCTATTTGCAATGCGATAGCCGCTGCGGTGATATAGCGGCGAGGAAAAAAAACCACCCGACAGATGTAAGGCGGGGGATGATATATTAACCGAGTTCGGCTTACCGAAATTGGTCCCCAATGGGACAGGGAGCCGTCATAATCAGAGCCCCGGAATAATCTTTTTAGAACGATGCCCGCCCCATACACGAACACACACCTGTCGCCCCCCGTTGATCCCGTCTATCAGTCCTGCCACAGTCGCGAGGCGCATATTTTCGCACCCTTCGTGCCGTCTGTGAGGCGCTTTTTGCGCGAGGCGATGCTCACGGCGCGCACACGGCACGAGAGCGGAGCATTCATACGGATGCAGCGCCCAACGAAATGGCTCGGGACAGAATTGTGGGCGGGCTCATACAGTACAGTGCGCAACGGGCTGAGATTCCGCTGTCATATTCTCGGCTTCCACGAGGGACACACCAAAATTAGGATTCAAGTTACCTGTGCTTACAGTGTTTCACAACCCCCTTTCAGCCAGCGGCAAACTTCGCGCAGCAATGAGCCGTTGGAACCTGGCGAGCACGCTAGGCTCGCGGGGCGAGGCAGAGGCGTGTGGCGGGTAACTAATTTTTTGTCCATCTTTAGAGCGCCATGATGCGCTGCGCGCCGCGTGGCCGTTGATGGAGGTGCCTATTTTTGGGAAAATGGAGACCCTTACGTACGCAGCTGGACCCGGCCGATTTAACTTAAGAATCAAATGCAGTTCTTCGATCCTCCTTAATTGGCATCGCAGGTCTTCTCAGCTTTCCAAAAAAATACAGGCACGTATACACGCTCACAATCTATCTCCCGGACTTCCATAAGAAGTCCCGCGGCTCAATGCAATGTGAACGCATGCAGAAATGAGGCATTCAATGAACATACCGGATATGTCCCAAAAATATTTTCATCGTTCTTTGCAAGCCGCTCAAGATAGCAACAGTCCAGAAGGAGGTAACGCCACAAGAATACCTGCGGCAAGAAACCCGGATCTTTGCGGGAAATATCGCTGATAAAACATTTCTGGGAAAACGGCACTTCTCCACCATAGCAAAGTCGACCTCTTCGAATCCACAACACGGTTTTGGAGGTAAAACCCGAGGAATCGAGAAATGATGAAGGTGCAAAACCTAGGCAATATGCACAGACCATCTCCTGCACTACAGAGAGAGAAGTTCAAAGCGGCATGAGGCCGCGTGAGATACCACCAGCACGAAACTTAGCCCTGCGTTCGAAGAACGCGCCGCAAAATTCTCTAAACATGTCCCCACCCAGCGCAACCGCCGCGCGGACGTCCACAAGCCACCTCAAATACGAATGGAGGTTATGCACTGCCAACAAACTCGGCGCAAGCATTTCATGAACGTCCAACAAATGGTGCACGTACGCCCTTGAGTACCCACGACAAACACTGCATTCGCAACCCTCAACAAGCGGTCCCCCATCACGTGCAAAGCGCTTGTCTCTCACAACGATAACCACGCCGCGTTCAAAATCCACAGCCCCCCCGCTGGTAGCCTTCTCAAACGGGAATCGCGCTTCGAGCACATCTGCTCCCGCAGCGATCATGCGGAGCATCTCGCCCGGCTCGCCATCACCACCAAACACGGCCAGAGCGGCGCCGCCTGCGCCGTCTGCGGCAGCCTCGACCGCCTCACGACGCTCTCGGGGACTCTCTCCGGAGTACAGGCCAGCGACAGACACCCCTGCAAAACCAGTGGCCGCGAGATTTGCTGCCGCGTCGCGCGTAACCTTCGCGGGGACGTCCGCGCGCACAGCGCCAAAAAGTGCAGCGGGGTCTGCGGCCGCGGCCATCTCTGCGACACGCGCCGCGGCAAATTTTGCCGCCGTAGGGCACGCGCCGCTTGGGCATTCGGAGAAGTCCGTGCGGATTCGTTTATGCAAATCTGCAACGGCCGCCGCAGTCAGCGAAAGCCGGGCCGCGCGCGCGTCGACTCGTATCGTGCCATGCTCGCGCGCGCGCCGGCGG
>JADWZK010069507.1_pt1 | contig 18325 bp, 10 predicted proteins | sample 8957641 | NCBI WGS metagenome assembly JADWZK01 (sample SAMN16576796, study PRJNA672827) | algae metagenome | host: rhodolith | place: South Korea: Udo, Jeju | collected 2014-09-18 | reverse complement strand
GGTCGATTCATTGAAATTCAAGTGGATGAGCTTCCAGACGCTGACCTTATTGAGATCATCGAACGCCGCTGTCTCTTACCAACCAGCTTTGCCAAAAAGATGGTTGCCGTGATGCGAGAGTTACAGACAAGACGGCGAGTGTCGCGGCTTTTTCTCAGGCAAAGGTGGTTTTGTCACGGCCCGAGACCTGTTTCGATGGGGTGCTAGGAGGCCGCTTTCGAGAGAAGAATTGGCAGTACATGGGTTCTTTCTTCTTGGGGAGCGAGCTCGAAATGCCGCTGAAAGAGATATTGTCCGTGAAGTTTTGGTCGCGAAAATTGGCGTAGATGCTTCTGTGGTCAGTGACTCCATCTTATACAGTAACTTGCTGAACACCAGCTATCCTACTGAGGTCAGCCTGCCAGGTTGCGATGGGGTTGATTCCAATTCGATTAAGCAACTTCTTACGAAAACTATGTCGGAGCTTCAGATCGCCAATACACCGCATATGGCCAGGATGATTACTCTTCTTTTGCATTGTGCATCGAACAATGAACCCGCTCTTCTGGTTGGGCCGACGGGAAGTGGAAAGACTTCTGCATGCTCCCTTCTTGCCGCGATTATGAAATCAGAATTATTATCAGTCAATTGTCACCGACATACGGAGTCTTCGGATTTGGTTGGCGGCTTTCGGCCTGGGCGCAGACGCGAGGAAAATGCTCCTGTTTTTGAATGGACTGACGGGCCTTTAGTACAAGCGATGAAAACTGGAGACGTTTTTCTTATGGACGAGATAAATATGGCAGATGATGCAGTTGTGGAGAGATTGAACGCTGTTCTGGAGCCAGGTCGCACCCTGCTGTTGCCGGAAAAAGGCTCTGATTCCAACACTGTTGTGGGGCACGCCAATTTTCGTATTTTTGCAACGATGAATCCTGGTGGTGATTTTGGCAAGAAAGAATTGTCGCCTGCCCTGAGGAATCGATTAACGGAAATTTGGATTCCTTCTGCGTCTGCTTTAGAAGACTTTTTTCCTGTTGTTCAAAGCCGCATAACCATGAACCACGATGACGTGACGAATGCACAGCTAAGACACGCACAGGAAGCGTTACGAAGTTTCTTAATCTGGATGTCGAAGTCGCGGCAGAATGGCTCAACCTTTGCAAACTCTGATTTCAATCAGAAGAATCAGTATCTATCCTTACGAGATGTGACAACGTGGAGCAACTTCATCCAACAAGCTACGACCAAATGTGGACTTCATGCGATGGTCGCATTTGCGCATGGAGCACGTCTTGTTTTTCTCGATGGGATGTCGGTCGGAGCAAATGCAATTGCTGGGAAAGAGCTTGAAACTGAGCTGTGGAGTAAAGTACTTGCAGAAGTTCCAGAGCATTTAAAGGAAACGGCGAAAAAAGCGACCTTCGAATCCGAGTTGACTGAAATTGCAAGCGACGAGAATGGTTTGCGCTTTGGTCCCTTTCTTCTTAAGTCATCAACGGAAAGCAAGTCTTGGCAACGTTCTCAAGATTCTTTTTGCGTAGTTGCTCCTTGTACTCTGCGCAATAGCAGTCGAGTAGTTCGGGCAATGGCAGTTGACTCTCGCCCTATTCTCCTTGAAGGTCCTCCTGGTGCCGGAAAGACATCTCTGGTTTGCGCACTTGCACGAGCGGCAAGCGTACAACTTTCCCGGATTAATCTCTCGGAAAGCACTGAAATGTCGGACTTGATTGGGGGTGATATTCCTGCGCCTGTCTCTGGACAGTTCTGCTTTCGAAAAGGCGAACTTTTAAGAGCGATTGAAGGAGGGTTTTGGGTTCTTCTGGACGAAATGAATTTGGCATCGCAATCTGTTCTTGAGGGGTTGAACTCCTTGCTTGACCATCGAAGGTCCGTGTTTATCCCCGAATTGGTCTCTGAAATAGTCGCACATCCAGATTTCAGAATTTTTGCAGCTCAGAATCCTGCTCGCGAAGGGTGTGGGCGCCGTGGCCTTCCACAAAGTTTTCTTAATCGTTTTACGAAAGTGGCAGTCGAAGCTCCATCTGATAATGATCTTATTGTCATAGCAGCTGCCACTCATCCAAGAGTATCAAAACATGCGATCACGGATGTAGTTCGTACTTTGCGCCTTTTGAAAATTCACTTCGAAAACAACAGTGGTGGTGCGACGACTGCAGAGTTTGGTCTCCGGCAAGTCTTGAGATGGTGTAGACTTTTGGATGTCCATGATGGTGGTGACGGATTGGAATCTGGGGTTCGAGTTCAACCTGATCCAGAGCTATGTTTTGATGTAATTGTTCTGCAAGGTCTAGCGAAAAGTGCAGACCGAGAAGCGGCGACTAGCATTTTCCGGTCAGTGTTCAACCGCTCAAAAACTGTGTGGCCTCAAACTCCATCCGTACGAAATGTTGACGACTTACATGTTCGTGTTGGCTGGCCCATTGTTCGAAAGGGATCTTATCTAAACTTTTCATCTCTTGGTGGTTTCTGTCAAAGCCTGAGAGCATCCAGAACACGTTGCCTGCAAGCTATGGCTATTGTCGTGGATGCGGGATGGCCCTGCATTGTAAGTGGAGAATCAGGAAGTATTTCAGCTTCCGTAACGGTGGGCACAGTTGAGTCTTTCGCTGCATTGTCAGGTCAAAAACTACTAAAACTGAAGGGAGGATCTTTTCTGGATGCTGATGATCTACTTGGAGGCTACACACAGCAAGACATTCAAGGTGAGCTTTGCAAGTTGAGACTGCGTGTTCTATCAGTTTATAACAAGATGTTAAGCTCAAACGTGATCTCGCAGCCGCTGTCGCCGAATACGTTGCAGCGGTCGTTGCACGACTTGGAGGCTTCTATCACTCGTGTGGTTTCGGCAGAGACAAGTTTCGAACCAAATGAACATGGTCAACAGCTCATGAAATCCTTTGGAAATGTTCTCTCGGATTCAATTGCGTTGCTCTCCGCTTTCGGCAGTGGCAATTCAACCTTTGAAGAACTTCAAACTTTGGCTAAGGAAGTTGAGCTCATCTCTTTTCACGTTTTGAAATCTACGCAGAAGACGCCGCCAACTTTTTCCTGGGAGAGAAGTGAGCTTGTTCATGCAATTGAAAGAGGAGATTGGGTAGTTTTTGAAGATGCAGATCAATGCTCACCTTCTGTTCTGGATAGACTGAATCCTCTTCTCGAACTTTCAACACGTGCACCGTCTTACAGGAACTCATCTCAGAGACAGCCTACTCGTGAGCCTGTTCTGTTACCAGAAGCTCCACCAAATCTTGATGGTTCTCCAGCTGTCATCTCTCCCCATCCAAATTTTCGTCTTTTCCTAGTCGTGGGTGATGCAAATGGACAAAGACTCTCACGTGCTATTATTGATCGTTCTATCAAGCTTAAACTCGTGAAGGAAACATCTGCTTCGGACGAATTTCGTGATGCGCTCTCCGGGTCAAAACCCAATCCTCTGAATTGCCTTTTGTGCAAATCCAAAAAGGTCTGTGATTCCTCGGCTATTGTGACTGACGAAAGGTCCCGTCTGGTTCCCAAGACGGACTGGGAACAAGTCCCTGAACTTCGTGCCATGTTGAGTTCCGTATGTACCGGAATGGCTGACTTTCTTTTGCTATATGAGCATTCGTTGAGGATGAGAGATATGCATCTCTTATACTTGATTGTGCGAGCAGAATCCAGCAATCATGATCTGAAAGCTTTGGATCCCATCTCTGTTTTTTCGTCAAGTTGTATTGCAGAAACATTTCCTCAATTTGGGAACAGACCCAAGCCAGGTGAACTGAAATTGGGTACACCATCTAACTTTTCAGTTTCTTTCAAGACATACTTGTTGGAGTCATTGTCACAAATGTTTCTGCTAGGTTGTACCTCAAGTACCGATTTTTGCAAACGGAAACAACTTTTAAGGTCCTTATGTGGAAACCTGACCACCGCTTCAATTAATTTGGTACTACCTACTGGCATCGAAAATATCCAGAATCGAGCTGATTTCTGTTTAGATCCTATTTATGGATTGGACAGTGTGTGTCCCTCCAAACTGGAGCATTTTCGAGTCACAAGAGGCCAGTTTATGCAAGCCATATGTCTCCGGTTTGATGTTCTAGTAATCTCCCGCTTTCTGCAGTCATGGAAAGATGTCAACAGTGAGAACGAGATTTTTTCATACGAGCGTGACGCAACACCTTTCTTCGGAGTATCAAAAAGACTGTCTAATGTATCTGGTCAAAAATTGCGATATGAAGATCCTGTTACATTTCTCGGAAGCATTTTGTACAAAGTATTGCTGTTTCTTGTGCACGTTGCCGTGAATTTTCGAAGTGAAGTTATTCCTAACGACCTTGCCGATTGGACATTTCCTGAAGAAGCCACTTGGCTTCAGGTATTCAAAGTTGCTCAAGAGTTGCTCGACTTTTCGCGTGTGCCGTGCAACTGTGCAGATCGAGCTGCGTATGGCATGGTCCTTTTGCGACAAATTCACGATGCCTTTTCAGTGTTGGAGTCTAATGTCAAAGATTGTAATTTGCGCGTGAAGCTTGAGGACGTTGCTGAATTTTGTGGACAAAGAGCAAAGTATGAACTCGTGAGGCCTGCTCTTCCCATTCCGCGAACGGAGTCCGGGTTTCGAATGGAACGAGACCTCATGCTTTTGGCAACTCAAGAAAGTTCAGGTCAGCTCGGGACTGGAAAGCTGTCTGTTCCGAAAGCTTTGGTCAATCTATCCACACCTATTTCTGAAAGTGATGAGCGAGTTCAACGTTCAATTCTGAGCCTGAAATCCGCCCTTCAAAGTACTGCGACCGACGGAGATGCCACGGGTTCCGTACCAGACGAGAGAATTGAATTTCCTCTGTGGAAGCAAATTATGTCGACGAGCCTGGAGGACATTGGTCTCACTCTCTTAACTTTACTCCAAGAAAACGAAGTGCGGATCGACGTCAATGGGCTAGTGCCTGTTCTTCGCTCATATGCGGAGAAGAGTCTTCTTGAATTTTCAGTTAACCCTATTGCTCCCCTCCTGACACTGGTGCCTATCCAAAGGACCTCATGGGTGCTTTCATCTAATGCTCCTCATGTAACGCAAATCTCGGAACTTGTTAATGAATGTAGTCTGTCCTTTTTTATGGTTAACAACCGTAAATATGGAGAAGATTTGCGCAACCGGAGTGAACAGTATCTGTTTTGCCAATCTGTGGGGACCGATACTCTGGCAAATAGTCTCTTGAGTTTTCACCTCACTGAAAATCCGGGGCCCAAGTCGATCACGTCACAGGACGCTGTCGCTGCGGCTTGCACATTGATTTCGGGACATTCGCTCGCCGGAGACGAAGTACCGTCACGACGGCTGTTGCGATTGCGATACCTGACAAATTCACTGTACTCTCTCGGTTTGTTGCACTCCGAAGTCCTTCGAGAAGAGAGGTTGTCTGAAGACGAACGAAATGTGTTGCCGAGCTTGATTGTCGCGCGATCTATTTGCGAGGAGGTAGCGGGTTCTCGCGTTTTGTCGATGCTTCACAATTATCGTCAAGTGCAAAATTGTCTTCGCAATGCAAATGGTCTGATCAAGGATGCGGAAACATTAAGAAAAGCTTCACATGCGCTGTTTTCTCTTGTCACTGGTTTTCTGTGGGTTGTTGTTGGTGTCATTCGAGTTCAAAAAGCGTTCAATATTGTGGAATGTTTGTATGGCATCGATCCGTCGAACTTCGCAGAAGCAGAGGCCAATTTTTTCATTTCACAATCTGACGAAAGTGCGGCAGTTGAGTTCGCATGCAATGCGGCTTCCGTTCTGAAGTTTGGCGGCGACGATTTGGAAACAAGCATTCCAATGTTGAGAGCGGTGCAACAGAGAAAACTAATGTCTAAGCAAGCTCTTGATCGAAGATCTGAGATCGTCCATCGTCCGAAAGACTTCCCTTCATTCAGCGTGTTTGTGAGTGCGGTGACGAGAATCCGAGAACTTCTCTCCGAGCAGTCACTTATTTGGAAGCTTTTTGACATCTCGTTGCAAGGCTCATTCATGTCTAGCACTCTGAATTTTGTTCAACAGCAATTGCATGAAAGCTTTCTGATGTTGTTGGAGAAATCTTGTGGATCTCTGGAGATTGGAGGAGAGCTCAGCCATTTTAGAGATATTGGAGGAACCTTCGCTCGTGGTCTGCGAGAGGTCCAGCACGGAGTTCTTCTGTCCCTCAAGGGGCTTTCCGTTGCTATTTCAGAAACGAGCCAGAAACGGAAAATGGAGATGGCATCCCTGGACGATTTGCTGAAGTTTCCACGAGCAGCATTTTCCGATGGACGTGATTCTCTAGAAATTGTGAATCGGTTAAAATCCAATCGTCTGCAATGTGATATTCAAGCGAAGGCTGTCCGATTCTTGTTTCTGCACTGCAATGCATTTGAAGCTCGTGTGCTCCCAGCGGTAAAGAAATGCTTCAGTGGCCTTGTCGCAGATTGGAAGTTGGCACAGCTTAAGGAAGAGTCTGAAGAAGCAGCTCGTAATTCTCTCTTCGTCATAAGGGAGAATGCCAGAGTAGAGGACATGCCCGGAATGAGTGAACTGCGTAATCTCGAGAATGAAGAGGAAGAAGATTTTGCATTGCACTTCAACGTTGACATTCCAGAAGTAGATGAGCTCGTTGGCATTGGTCATTCTCAAGCTGGTGAAATAAGTCTGTCGTCCAAGGAGTCAAAGTCTTCGGAAGCAAATAGATCCTCCGTGTTGGATGTCTCCGACTTCTGGAAGCATCACGCCAGTTGTTTCCTGCATTCATCGGAAGACGGTGCTGGTCATGAAGCAAAATGCGAAAATTCGTTCATGCTTCTTCTCTCTGCTCTAGGGGGTATTGCTAACGAAACCACATTTGCTGATAGCGACTCCGGGGTAAGTGTCGCTTCAATTGTGTCATGTCTTCTATCATCCAGAGTATCTGGCGATGATCAGAAGCTCCACTTCAATGAGAAAAACAGACGGAGCACGTATAACTTCTACAAGGATCATAATTCCGCGGAGGTGTCAAAAATGAAAGCCGCTTTGCGGCGGTTAATTATTCGAATTGCAGATGTGCAACGTCACTTTGTTGATTCAGATGGGAAACATCCGGTACTCAGCGTTGTGACAGATGCTGCTGAACGAGCGCTAAAAGCATCTGATATTACATTGTCCCTTGGACCTCTTGTCTCAGTGCTGGAGAATGTTCTAAGAAAGGCGGATGAATGGGAAAGAATTTTTGCATCAAAGGCTCTATCGCTGGCGGAGGAAGCAAAGGAACTATCTAAGCTTGCCCTTAGGTGGCGCCGCATTGAAGTTGATTCTTGGCCGAATCTTCTTACGAGTCGCGAAGAACTCGCTAGGGAAAGGGCAGAGAAATGGTTCTACTATTTGTACGATGGTTTGATTGGCAGTGATGACAACCCCTATGACGGAGAAGAAAACTTAAGCACTGCTATATCTACTATGGACCAGTTTCTTCGTTCTTCGCCCCAGGGGGAGTATGAAACAAGGATTGAGATGTTGTTGTCTATTAGTGCTCAGCTAGAAAGCAGCGATCTTACAAGTCATCGAAAATTTGGTTGCTCCATATCTGGCTTATGTCAATTCTACAAACAGTTTCTTCCCAGAGTTCAGGCTGCGATCAGAAGCGCAAAAGACCCGCTGGAAAAGAAAATGAATGATTTTGCGCGCCTTTCAACCTGGCACGGAAAAGAATCTCTGGGTGCATCCACGAAAATGACAAAGGGCGTGGACAAAGAACTTGAGTATTTCAGGTTGAAAGCCCGATCTGAGAAGGTGCGCAGAAAATTGCACAAGCTTTGTCGTGATGCGGATGTCATCTTTCTTGTACCAGTATTTAATGAAATTGCGAAGGAAATTAAGAGGAATGGGTTTGCCGAAATGGCCATTGAAGCTTCCTGCAATCTCGCCTCTGCGGCTCCAGCTAATCGCAATGTACAGCACTCAGCTTCTACAGGCGATACGATTTCGACCGTCCTCAGCGATGAATTTGAGCCTATCTGCGCGGAAATTCCTCTTGGTCTGGGTAATCTTTCTTTGTTCGATCCATCCTCCCGCCTGTCTAAAATGCCTACTCTTTGCAAGCGAATGAAAGAAATCGGCTCTGCAACTGTCGGCTCTGATTGTTTTGCGGTGAAGCAAGCTGAAACATCGAGTACTTTATTACGAAATGCGATAAGGTCGCGTGCTTTGAATTTGAGGCAGTCAAGTGATGCAGGAATCAAATGAAGAAAAGAGCTCTTGTGGAACTACTACGTGCCCTTGAGGTTGTTGGTGTCTGTCCATTTGAAAAACCTAGCATGAAGACGAGATCAGAGCCGTCCTTCTGGTTGGGAGTCAAGTCTCCTTTTCGAATCCGTGCCATTTCTGATAAGGCAGACAGCGTCTTTTTCAAGGCTGCTAGTCGGATTCAGCGTCTTCGGGCTGTTAACGATGGACGGGTGCGTAACGCCGATCTGACCCCGGAAGAATCCAAGAAGTCACTATCCTTCTGTTCTGATCTTTTTGATCGAGCGATTTTACAGAGGGAGAGTCTTGTTACTGCAATTTCTGCTCTCAATGATACTAAGGAAATAGTCTCGCAAATGTCGAATTTCCACAGGCCGACCGGAAACAGAGTGTCCCCGTCATTGACCCTCGTGAAGAGCCTCTTCGACTTCGTGAATCGCATTGACAGCATCCGGAAAGATGTTTTCTTTGCATTGCGATACGCGGAACAAGAGTTAAAGAAGGCAGAAACCATGTCGCAGGAGAATGTGCGAAATCTCACGTCGAGCAAATACCCTGTGCTTTCCATCCGGCGATGTATATCCGCAGCCAAAGAAAGTGTTCTTGTTTTAGGGAAGGCGCATTCTCTGTTGTTGAATTTTACAGCAGTCAAGCCTGTCATGACCCTTTTACATCTATCTCGCACGACGGCGTACTTGGTAACCCAGGAGTTGTCCGATTGTTGCATGACCTCTTTGCGACTGTTGAGAGAATTAAGGTGCTCATTGCAGCATCAGCTCATTTCTGCAGAGAGAACTTCAAAACTTTCGCTGGCAAGTTGTACTCTGCGTGCAATTGTGACTTATGTCGATGAATCTGTACGTAATTGTGATTCAGAGCTTCAAGCGTGCTCAGAGTCTGTTGGCTCTGTTCCGAGCGACGAGACTGCAACAATGATTGCCCTCATATTACAGAAATGTGAATTTACAATTGAATCGACGCTGCGTTTCGCTCAAACGATTATGGCCGGGAACGAATCTGCTGAAAGCGAATGCGAGTCCTCGCGAAAGGTTGAGGGGTTAACACCAGATAACGAAAACGTCCTTCCATCAAGCATTCTTCGGAAAGGGCATAATATCGCAACTGGTGTCTCGAACAGAACAGGTGTTCTGAAGCTGAAGTGCGCTTTAGTCGAAATTTTAGAGCAAGTTAACAAGGTGGATCGTATCCGAAGCAGTAGCGACCAAGGAGCCGACTTCCGGGCGTCTTTCTTTCGGCTTCAGGTTGCTGTACGGAACCTAGGATACTTCATCACGTGCTACCTCAACGCGTTTGCAATTCCATACATGCATTCGGCTTCTTCGTTTCATATGGCATCACTTGGACTTTTGAAAACTATGACTTCTCTCTTTATTGGAATTGCGGAAGAAGGGTTCTGTCGACCACCTGAGCAGGAAGAAAATGCGGAAGATGATACTCTTCCGTCTGATGTTGATGGTACTGGATTTGGAGACATTGGTGAGGGAGATGCCAGCTTAGCTAAAGATGTCAGTGAAGAAGTGGAGGACGAAGAACAGCTGCTTGGGATGCGAAATGAGAACAATGCTCATGACGACAAAAATCAAGATCAGAATAATACGGATGGAGACACCGGCGTTGAAATGACATGTGACTTCGAGGGAGAGCTACAAGACGTTGATAGGCCTGAACCTGACGATGAGCATGACAAAGATGCCGACGATGAAGAAAAAGAGAAAATAGACGAACAGTTTGGAGAAGAGCCTGATGAGAAGGCAGTAGATATTGATGAACGATTGTGGAATGACGAGGATGAATCTAGCAGTGGAGGAAAGGATCAGGCGGACGACGATCAAAGAGAAATAGAGTCTGGGAAGCACGAGCAAGACGTCACTCTTGCTGCCCGTGAAAACTCGGAGAATCACAGGCCACAACCTCAAAGGGAGAAGCACCCAGAGAAAAACCGAAGGGAAAATGAGCGTAATACCGAGTCAGTGGAAGGAGACAAAAGTGATGTGGAACCAGAGGACAACGAAGGGGAAACTGGGGATGATGCAAAAGAAGATAATAATGAAGACAAAGAAGAACAACAGAAACGCAGGCAACCGAAGATTGGTGACGATGACGATGCGATGTCAGGTGAAGAACCCGAGAAAGCCCTTGAAGAAGACATGGAGAAGTCGTCACTGGACGACAAGGCTGCTGACGGGAAGGACGCCAGTAATCTACCAGGAAGTGACGATGAAGGATCCGGTATGGACGGAGATGAACCAATAGTTGGAGCTAATGTCGATGGTGCTGGCCAAGATAGTGGAAGTCCTGAACCGAACGAAGACAAGGAGAAAGGTGACCGTGATTCTGTTAATGAGGATGTCATGAATGATTTAGAAGACGCTCCTCTTGGCGACGATGCCGTTGGGGACGATGAAGAAATGCTCGATGCTCAAAATCCAGAAGAACCAAGCGACAAAATGCCCTTGGAATCTGACATTTGCATGGATGACCTTCCCCCAGAGCAGAGTACTATGGATGAAGAGCCTCTAGACGAAGGCCGTGACGATGACACACGTTTGAATGTGGATGGTGAGCCCCAATCGCAAGACGATCCTGATATGTCCAAAAGTAATCCTGTCAGTGGAGGGACCAAAACTACACCAAGCGCTCGAAATGAAGAAAATATCGTTAATGACGCATTATTGTTCTCCAATCCAGATGTATCTAGTGTTTCAGGTGCAAGGAACGAAGAGAATACAAGACCAGAAGAGGGCGGACACGCCGGAGAAGGTATTGAAACCGGTGAAACCCCTACATCCAACGCTCAGCCAGAAGCTGCAAGTCGAGGAAGTAATCCTATGCCTAGGCTGGAAGATTTTGAACCACTTTCTGTGCAGCATGACCCAAATCCTTTCCGAGCTTTGCAAGACGGGCAGTTGGGGGATGAATGGGAGAAGAGAATGAACATTCTGGAAGACGTAGCGAAGCCAGGAGATCAAAGTAAGGATAATGTCGACAGTATGAATGATGTGTCCGAAAAGGCAGCAGCTCTGCACGAATTTGTGTCTGAATCAGAAAACAAGAATGATAACGATAAGAGCGCTCTAGGCCCTGCAACAGAAGAGCAGCACAGGCCATTGTCCAAAACAAGTGAAGAGGAAGCTGAGGAGGATCCAACGGATGTCAATTCTGCTGAAAGAAATGAAAATAGAGTCGAGCCAAGGCGAAATCCTGATATCAAACAGACTTCTAATCCAGGTGGGGTTCCAGAAACGTCTGAAAAAGTAACTGATGAAGTAATGGAACCAGTAGAGAAGGATGTCGTGTCTGACACGGCAACAGCTCAGGCAGCAATGGAACACCCGCTTGTTTCCGCAATGCGGCTCTTGGAAGACTTATGCATCGAAAAGAGTGACTCCAAGGAAAAGGACAGCGATCCCGCAATATCGAATGAGTATGAGTTGCAGTGCAAGGAACCTGATGATAAGGATCAAGAAATGTTGGATGCCGATATCAAGGAATCCGTCCCTGATGTTACGCAGAAGGCAGATTTCGAAGAAACGGACTTCGGTGCAATGTGGCGAACGTTGGAGCATCTAACGGAGACTGATGCGGCTGCTCTGTGTGAGCAATTGCGATTGGTTCTTGAACCAACAGTTCGATCAGGTCTGGCAGGTTCGTTCAAAACCGGAAAACGCTTGGATATGAAGAAAGTTATTGATTTTGTTGCCTCTGATTTTCGGCGAGATCGAATATGGTTGCGAAGGGTCCGGCCCTCGAAACGCGCTTATGACGTCCTGGTTGCAATCGATGATTCATTATCAATGTCGGAGTCAGGAGCGGGTGCACTTGCGCTTGCTGGTCTTGTTCTGCTCCACTCTGCTCTGTCGAAACTTGAAGTCGGCCGGGTGGGAATTCTGAGGTTCGGAGCCGATTGTCATATTGTGCGAGACTTGAACGATAGTATTCCAATTGATGAGAGCCGGGGCGGTGACATACTGTCGCAGTTTTCTTTCTCTGAAAAGAGCACAAATCTACAGAAACTGCTCGTATCTTCTCAGGGTCTGTTGCGGGAAAGTCGAGGGTCTTCTTCAGAAGAGACGTGCAGCTCCTTTTTGTCATTTCAGATGGGAAGTTGGACAAACGAGAGGAGTTGCGTAAGCAACTTCGACTTATGTCGAGTGAAAATGTCTTGGTTGCCTTCATTGTTGTGAACAGCAACGCGACTGAGAAGACGAACATTTTCAGTGTCAAGCAAGTAACGTATGGAGATGACGGGCGGATGAAAGTCACTCCGTATATGAGCGACTTCCCGTTCCAGTTCTACACTGTCATTCATGATGTCAAACTGCTCCCAAGTGTCCTTGGGAATGCATTGCGACAATGGTTAGAGCTCATGGCAAACCTGTCATAATTCAGAAAAATAACCGAAAACGGTAGCGTTACCTCTTTTGGAATCAATGTTTAGTTTTTTGTAAAGTTGGCGGATTTCCCTCTATACATCCGATCATCGTCATCATGAGGACTGTTGTTGGAGGCCAAACCTCTGCATATGTTTACCATATTTCTGGCAGAATATGCCTCGCGGGCGACGAGACACGAGCGATTCTCTTGACGGTGCTACACCTAGATGTCGGAAAAGCGAAAAAACGGATGAATCTACGTTCGTCGGTGGCAGTGGTCAATCCCGTGGAAGGCCTCCTGGTTTGGATTTGAAGTCCCATGCAAATCGATTGAAGAAGAAATTACAATCGAATGACGACAGTGATGCTGTGAATGTGTCAAACCTTCGACCGCTGGGCCTAAAAACTTCTCGCAATCGAAGAAAACTCCATACCCCGGGATGTCCTGTAAACTCAGGGATAACGGTAGAATCTGCTGTAGAACATGATCGGCCAGAAGCTCGATCGAGAAGCGCGATGTATATTGGCGATGTTCTTGAAGAAAAGAAGAGGGAACTCCAAAATGTTGTGATTGATTTTAAGTCAAAATTGCAAACGCCTCGAAGACTTTCCTCAGCTTCTGGGGAAACCTCTACTCCAGAACCGACTGCAGAATTGGACGCAACACAAGTTTCCGGTTTCCGCCATGGGCTGCAGAACGTATCTCGATATGGCAGAAAATCCAGTAGTTACATCGCTGGACCAACATATAACTCGGCAAACTACGGAGTAGCTGTAGTTGCGACAAAAACTGAACCTGTGGAGATAGTTCCTGCGAAAGAGCTAAGTGAAGTCCAACTTGAGGTCACTAGTCCTCAAAAATCTGCTCGAGTTGAAGAGAATGCTGTCAGTTCAAGCGCACATGAAGCAGATGTGTCTTCGTATGTATCCATCGAACAGCCAGCCCTTCTAAAGTCACCCCGCTATAGAAGAACAACGAACAGTTGGAATGTCGAGGGCCAAGAATCATCAAACTGTGCCGCAGAAGACATCGAGGATGTAACACCGATAAAGAAAGGGCCGGCCAGCCCGAGGATGTCGTTGTTTAAAAAAAATTGAATAATCCCAACTCGGAATCTGGATTAACGGGGGACTGGTTGGATAATGCAGAGGACACCACTCCCAAGTTTGGGATTTCGATCGGAATGGCCAACCGTGCCATTCTGGAAGAAAAAAAGAAAGAGTTTCAAAATGTGATAACCGAGCTTAAGACAAAAATCCAATCCCCGCGAAGAGGAGCTGGAGGTTCTGAAGTGAAGAATTTGTGGAGCACACCACTTTTCCAAGAGAACAATGACATGCAGCATGACATTTCCGGGAAGGAAAGCAACAATGGTGATAAAGCATGGTTGGGCAATAACAACTCTGAAGAAGGTGGTATCCTGAAACCATTGCGCATCGGGAAAGTCAAGCGGAGGGGCGGTTCCAATGACGCGGCCGGTTTCGAGAAATTTCCGGTGCGAAGGTCCTTTCCGGAACTGCACCTGCGCAGCATCGATGATGTGAACAACAATCCGGATGAAGCGTTCGACTTAACACCGAGTCATTTCGAAAAGGTGAAGCGGATGTTGAAGAGGCGCGGTCCAAGCGAGGGACCCAACGTTCCCATCCCATATTCCGCTGACGATCTGAAATCGGACAAGGACACGGAAGAGCCTGTCAACGAGAAGTTGACGAGGGAGATATGCCAACTGCAGGAGCGGCTGGTTGAATTGGAAACGGAGGTACAGTTACTGCAAGAAAAATTAGACATTTCCGACAAACGACTTTTGACGGAAAGCTCACGAATAGACGTATTGTTCGCGTCTTTGGATCGTGCGCAGGAACTGCGATATCAAAACCTAATGACTGTCTTCCATGAGAACTATAAGATGTTAGGGACGCTGGAATCGCAATTTGAGCACATCCTCTCCGCAAATTACAACACGCGACAGGCAACGACAAGCGGACGCATGGGGAAATTGGCCTGGTTGGTGGTAGACGCCATTTGTCTCGTTCTGGTGGTGATTGTAAGATTCATAACGCGCTTACGTTCATATTTCAAACGCAAACAGGCGATTGCAAATTGCGCGGAGCGCTGAGTTTTACATTGTGCTTCACATGCTGGTGTGGCAATCGCGAAGCTGCGTACAGCGACAGAGCGAAAAATCTACTTCTTGAATTCATCGATTTTCTTCCGGCCGACGAGATCTGGAATCTCTGCTGCGAGCCACGGGCCCAACTGCATAATGCACAATAAATTTTTTTTGCCAAAACAATCAGCGCCGATATGGAGTTAGAACAAAAAGGAAAAAAAAGGAAAAACGACAAAAACTAAAACAGTGCAGTACTCCTCGCAGTTTTTCAATTTTGCACAACTTACCGACAGTGCGAGGGAATGCGCAATTCCAAAGTGCGGGACATTTCGAGCCCACAAGGGCTGAAAGTGAATGGTCTGACAAATTTTTCCTCCGCGGTACATTTTCGAGGTTTTCCCTTCAAGCTGAGGCAGTTTGAGTTCGGGTGCCGCATTCGGATAGGTAACTGGAATTTCAAACTCCAAGTCAAACTCGTAGCGGATTTGCTCATAATAGTACCAACACTTTCCGGTCCATCTTGTGCCAGTTTTGTTGCATTCGATTTTGAACCAATCTTTATCCTGCTCTTTGTTGATTTTTACGTACTGCTCGACGAAATAAAACAGTTGCGTGAAGAGGACCAGGGAGAGAGAGAGTGTGTGTGTGTTAGTACTCGAAGCAAGAAGAAAACGCGCGGGAATCACAGGCTAGGAAAAGCGAGTTACACCGAATGCAATCGAGAGACGTACCGAAATGAGAGCGGTTAATTCTTCCTTCAATCGTGCATTCCATGCCTCCTTGTCCCGAGGAGACGCTCGAACTGTGAGCAGCGGTAGCTTTGAGACGGTGTTCTTTGTGCCCTCATCCATTCTGCAAAGTGGAGGTAGAGGTCTAACTGCCGTCTACCGCCGTCGATTTCGGGTTCGCTCTTCGTTTCTCCACGCCAAGGTACAGCGTTAATCTGACCTGCTTGTGCATCACTGACGTTACTGTAAGTCAAAATTGTTCTTGATTGGTCAGATGTGGAAACTGCGAAACTGATGTCTCCGTGTACTCGTAGACGGCGAGCAAAGCATTCATCGTTTTGGGCACATGTTTTCCGCGCAGTAACATCACTGAGATCTTCACTGAGATTTTCACTGAGATCTTCACTGAGATCTTCGCTTCTTCAATCAGGATCTACCGGTATTGGACCTGCGACACTGCCCGAAAGACCGAAAACAGAGTTTACAATGGGAATATCACGTCAGCTTTTCTTCGTAGTCTACGAGTGAGTAGAAGTTACATTAAACAAAAAATTTAGATCTCGAACAGTCTTTGTAGAAAAAGCAACCAATTTGTGTGCGCAACTCCAAAAACCGGATGTCAACTATCCCAGGCAGTGGATCCGTCAAAGAGCAACTCTACTTTCTCCTTGCCTATCGATATCCGTTCGAATATGCCTGAAACCGGTCATATCCGACCGACCTCCACGACAGTCTCGACGACTCGATCAGTGAGATGGCATGGCTAATACACTGCTGCTCCGGCATTCCCAGCACGAACCGATGTTCCAACGAATCGATCACAGAATGCCCAGCGGCCATGCACGGCATGCTTGTCCCGTCCATCATGATTCGGACAAGAGTAGTGATCTTGTCATGATGTTTTCTCGCCGCCAACAACCCGAGCACAAAAAGCTCTTGAAAGTAGCGGAATCCCTCGGTCTTGGACGTTTTTGTTAATGTCTGACACATTCTTCATTGCGCAAATCACTTGCAAATATTCTTCGGTCAACTTGAATGGTGCGCTTTCAAACTTGATCGAACCAGGCGAGTTGGTGAGCATGAACCCAAAATCAATGTGTACGATGTGCCCACGCGCATCGAGCATAATGTTCCCGTTATGCCCGATCTTTGATTTGCAGGAAATACGTAACCAGTGAATACCCTGCCATCGACCGGATGAAGCGTCTCTGCGCCGCGCGGAATGATTGCGTCTCCTTCTTCCCATACGCACGCTCGAAGTAGTCCAACAGGGAGCTAAAATTCGGCGTTCGCGCTTTCAGTGAATGTACTGATACCGAGTCGGGCATCACCTCCACCAGTCCAGCATCTGACGAAACACTCATCACGGTAAACGGCCTGAGGAACACGTCAACATCTTCCTCCTTAAAAATAAGTTCGAACTGCTTGATTAATTGGATAGCCAATTGCTCTTGTCTTAGGTCATCTCCTGCCTTCACGATGAACGACATCAGGCGCGTGTCCTTCAGCACGGAAAAGGGAGAATTTTTCAAAATGCGTTTCTTCCTTCCAAGACCACAATTCTCCAAATACCGCCAAGAGCGCTGCCTGTCTTGATTTGTACTCAGCACTGTTAGGATCCAGTTCCTCCTCTTCGTCAGCCTTACTAAACTCGTACGGCTGGTCTGAGTACGCATCACCATAAATCGTAGCCCTGACGTTCGCCCTCTGTCTTTCCTGCGGCGTCATTTCGCTGAGCTTCCGTTTTCTCTTCGGCATCTCAGCACTTGCTTTTACAGATGCCTCTACATCATCTGGAGAAGACATGTTCCACGACGATGGTATCCCAAGATCACTGGACGACGACGCCCTGAGCTTGTCCTGTTGTGGGTCAGGGCTGTGCGCAACAGCGATGTGCTCACAAAAGACAAGGCGATCTGAACAAGTCATCGACGTCGGCAAAACCTCGATATACAACATATAAGGAGCCCGTGTTCGCGACGTTAATATGACAGACTCATCTGCATGTACGCGAAGAATACGAAGAACCTGCGAATTAGCCCTCGTCAACGGCAAATGGATGCTTCGCAGCGCCGCCGCGAGTCCCAACTTTGCAACCTTCTTCGCGGGGGGCGCAGGCGTTCCAACGACGAGAGGAATCGCAGAATCACCGCTCATTCTCCTGAGTAGCATTTCATTGACATTTTGTAATCCCCGCGACAGATGCGCCTGTCTTTCACTCTCCGGTTTTTCCCGAGTAGAAAGTGATAACTGAACAAATTCCCTAACAATGGCAAGAGAATCAGTGAAGTAATCAAAGCGTTCTTGTTTCATCCGTACCAATGTCATCGGATCCATGTCCAAGGACAGAAGCGCTCCCGCATCGGCTCTGATCTTGTCCACGGCAGACTTTTCTTCTTCACGAAGAAGAGAAGCTGGACTTTTCTGCTCTTCAACTTCGCCGTCTGATGTCGATGTACTCGGCAAAGCAATCGTAGGAGGAGCCTTTTCGACATTTACTTCTTGGGACGGGGCACCACGCGGCTGGCTTCCATTCTCGACCGTCAAATCGCTTATGGGCTCCGACACAAATGCATCCATCAGGTCCACTGGCGCGGGTGCTGTCGAAGAAACATCAAGTGCATCATCCCCGGGTCTTTGGTATTTTTCGACGCCACTCCATTGGGTATGTCCTTAGTCTCAGCATCTTCAGGAGCATCCTCTTCGGCTTCCTGAACATCTGCCAGCGCAGCGCTAGGTTCTTCGTCGGTATCTGCTTCACCGGGTACATCAGGCCCCGGTAAATCACTATCGTCAGATGACAACTCCATAGGAACAGCAGTGTCCAGAACATCATCGTCCTCTGCTTCATTGTCTTGCGAT
>JADWZK010096068.1_pt1 | contig 18343 bp, 19 predicted proteins | sample 8957641 | NCBI WGS metagenome assembly JADWZK01 (sample SAMN16576796, study PRJNA672827) | algae metagenome | host: rhodolith | place: South Korea: Udo, Jeju | collected 2014-09-18 | reverse complement strand
TGGGACCTACGATCGTGCGCCTCGCGTGGCATGCATCCGGTACCTTCGATAAGGTTTCCGGCACCGGTGGGTCGGAAGGCGCCACAATGCGCTTCGCCCCGGAGGCTGGCCACGGCGCAAATGCCGGCTTGGGCGTTGCCCCGCGATGCGCTTGAGCCTGTCAAGAAGCTGTTCCCTAACATAACGTAAGTGGTTTATTGCCGTTTGATCAGAGTACGCATTGCGGGATGGCGACCTCTAACGTTGTTTTGTGTTTGCTTATTTCTTGCGTGTGGGTTCGCAGGTATTCGGATTTGTGGACGGTAAGTTTGCTCTGGGCTTCCACTTGGTGGAAGAGTGGTGATTTTCATTTTGCGCTCGTTCAGTGCATGGAGTCTGACGACTTTTGATGTTTGTGACTTTGCCGCATTGCAGTTGGCAGGGGTTGTTGCCATTGAGTACATGGGAGGTCCAAAAGTTAGTTGGAGACCTGGGCGTCGTGATGCACGGGATGAGACCGAGTGTACACCGGACGGACGTCTCCCTGACGCTGATAAGGGCGGCGTTGGGAAAACTGTGCGTCATATTCGCGACATTTTTCTACAGGCAAGGGTTCAACGATCGCGAAATCGTGGCCTTGATGGGGGCTCATGCGTTGGCAGATGCTATACCGACCGCTCGGGTTACTCTGGGCCGTGGACTCGCTCTGAGACTTCGTTTTCGAACACCTTTTATACGGAGCTGTTGAACAACACCTGGACGCTCAAGGTTTGGGAAGGTCCGGATCAGTTCGAGGGTAAGTCATGACGCTGAGCGTTAAATATGAGATTGTCGTGCTGTTCGTCGTTTCGTCTAACAGTCTAATTTTTTTTCGTTTATCTCTTTTCAGATCAAACTGGTGACCTCATGATGCTACCGTCGGATATGGCTATGCTTTGGGATAGGGAGTTTCGAAAGCATGTGGAGGATTTTGCGAAGGATGAAGAAATGTTCTTCAAAGAGTTTGCAAAAGCTTTCCAAAAACTGGAAGAGAACGGCGTCCAGGCGTTTCCAGTAATGGCAATAGGCGGTCATGGTACAAGTTTTGGTAGAAAAGTTGAGCTGGTATGCAGCAGAAATTTTCATCGGCTAGTATCATCTCTCGTCGCCATTGCGTGAACATGGTGTCATCAGATGTCCAGTGTAATTTCTGTAAATCGCTGGATTTCTTTGTGCTTTGGTAGACTGTGGTTTTGTGGTTAAGAGCAGAAGTCAATTGGCGGAGATTTCGAGTTTTGGTGATTCCACAAGCAACTTTTTACATTACTCTTGTCCGCGCAACCTAAAGGTGCTGTGGTTGTCAGTAAAAGCCTGACGCCGTGCCAAAACTGGCCAACGAACTTGCTTTTTTTGTCTTACACTAATGTTGAAAGTTACTGCTCTAAATGTTTTACTCTTTTAGATAAAAACATGTGGAAACGAGCTACTGATTTCAAGCCACATCTGGACCCTGAACGAACAAAGATGGGGATGTGATGCGAGGAGCATATTGATACTTCTGTGTTTCATCGCAGAGCTGTCTATTCAACATGTTTTCTTGTCCAGATTGTGCTTATAATAAATAGGCAGCAGGTATTATTGAATATTTATTCAATGCAGCACACAAATCGCTACAGATTCGCAACTCTACAGCCGCCGTGCTTTGGACGAACGTCTGGCGTAGTTCTAGCGAGTACATGCATGACGTTGCCCTCATCCAACTGAAGCATAGAATTAAGAAGAGCCAATTCACTCCCATGGAATTCGGAAATCCACCGTCCTCATCTCCCACCAATGTCATTGTTGCGGGCTACGGAGTGAAAGGGAGTGGTAAAAGTTCACCGCAGTATGTCTCTCAGGCCACTGTGGTTTACCAGAGCAAAAAAGTGTGCAACGATTGGCTTGGGTTTAAAGCCAGTAATGGCAGGAGTGAAATATGCACTACCTCGCTTGGATTTCCAAAAAAGGGCAAAATGGAAAGCTGTTTCGGAGACTCGGGAGGTCCTCTTATTCACAAGTCTGACGGCAAAATTAGACTAATTGGAGTAATTAGCTACTTCTACGGAGACAAGTGCCAATCCCCAGGGGCCGCTGACTACTCCATGAGCGTTTCGTTCTACAAGAAACAAATTTTGAGGCTCGTCAGGAAGGGCAAGAGAAAAGGTTGGCGAAAGATGTAACGCAGACCCGTTTAAATACGACGTGCGTACTCTGGTATGGTTGCATTATATGCTTGTTGCTGTCTAACCGGGTAGGCAGCACCGAAGAATGCGAAGAGCGGCTACTCTTCACATATTCCCTCTTCTAATCTTTGTATAATTCTTCAACAGGAGTAGCAACATTTCTCTTTGGTTGTGTGTACACAACCAACGAGAAATGCTGCTAGGTACACCTCATTGCTGTGTACTGAAAATAGGATTGCAAGACGGCGTAGAAGCGGGGAAATTACAGTTAAACACTGCCACAGTAGAAATGTCCTGTAGTTTTTGATCAGTCTGATCTCAACTCGTTATCTATCATGCCAACGAGACGCCACACAACCTCATCAGCCGACGGGCGCGCCTTGGGATCGTGCGCCCAACACAGCTCGATGAGCTCGCAATATTCCTTGCACATCGCGACCGCGCCGTACCTCTCCCCACCGCAGTATCCGAAAGAGCTGTTTTCTGGCTCCAACTGTTGCATTTCGGCCTCCTTCCGCTTCTTCTCCTTCTCCAGTTGACGGCGCACCTTATAATACGTGTAGCGCTCATCTGGTGTCGCTGTTTCGATGGCCTGTGCAAGTGCGCTGGATTGAGATGCGGTTGCAAACTTGGTGATCTTGGGCCCAATGCCGCCGCCGCCGGTGTCGATAAGCAGCGCGAAGCTATCTTCATCGTTAGTCCGGCCTGCTCATGAACAAGCTCCGTTGCCTCGGCCACTTCGCCCGCCGAATAGCTGTTGCCCGAATGATCCATTGTGACCGGTTGTGTCGCGCTTGCCGCAAGGGCGGGCTGCGTCGTCAGCGCTGGTCGATTCGTTAATAGAGGTGCTGATTGCCGCCTTGTTCTTACATGCCATGCGGAGAACGATGTCGACACGGAGCCTGACGATTGCGAGTGTTCTAATGTAGAGTGCGACCCGCTGCCGGATTCTCCATCGCCCCACGTCTTGTTCGCCGCAAGTTTTGGGGTAACAGGGGAAGACGCTACCTCAGCCGGCGTACCGAAAAATCTAACCGCCTGCTTCTGCACAGGTCCGGTCTCGCTCTGGCTGCTTGCAATTGACCGCAGCACCGCGAGCTTAGACGCCTCTCGAACTTCAATGTCATCTATGTTCAGCTGTGCCGGCAACTCAACTTTGTCATCGTCTATTTTAATGCGGGAGAGGTCTGGTCGCATGTGCGATTGTACAACGCCACATATCAGATCCATTTTTGGCACATTGTGGAATGGAATCTCGCGTGCCGCCATTTCCCAAAGACAGATTCCGAACGCGTAAATATCTGCTTCTGTGCCGAAAATGTTTGACTCAAGAATTTCCGGAGCGCTGTATTGGATTGTGCCGACAAACTTGCCCTCCTGCGGTTTATCCGCGCTGCGAGCGAGGCCAAAGTCGGCCAGTTTGGCGTCCCATCCGGAGGAAATTAGTATATTCGACGTCTTCAAGTCAAGGTGCAGCACGCGGGGATCCTGGCCATGCAGATACGCCAGCCCGCGTGCCGCACCGAGGGCAAACTTGAGAATCCTGCTGTGTGAGAGCTCCATGCGTTCGTTGTCAAGAAGATCACGCAGCGAACCGCGCGAGCAGTACTCTGTCACTATCCAAAGGCGTTTGGGTTCATGCACGAAACCCATGAAAAGGACGACATTGGGATGTCGCAAGTTGACCAATATAACTGCTTCGTCTGCTATGGAGGCAGAGTGCGCGCGCGTATCGGTCTCGAACAGTTGCTTCACTGCCACAAGTGTGCCGCGAAAGAGTCCGAGATGCACTGTGCCGAATCCACCCTCTCCTGCTGTGTCTCCGACCGCAATGGCGTCCGATTTGATTTTCCATTTAGTAAGTTTGTTCTGATTACTGCGCTCCATCTCAAGCAGAATTTCCAGTTCTTCGACCTCTATTTGTGTTTGCCATTTGTTTGTTCGCTTGCGCATCATCGCCAAAATGAGAATCATGCGCGGCAAGCGAAGGAATCGTGTCGCCTTGATCCACGAGGGACTGTTTGGAAATGCCATTGCAATGACGGCACAGACGTTGGCCATGCTAATGAACAAGTCGACGGCTCGAAGTGCGCTTCTGAAATAGATAATAAAACCATAGGAAAACATGCGGAGCCCGGCCTCGGCAAGGAATGTCACGGCGGTGACCCAGTCAATCACTCGATATGCGTTTGCGAGTGTGGCGGAATCATTGCTCCCCAACAGGAGAATAAGCCAAGTCAGGAAAAAGAAAACGTCAATACACATGAGCAGTACACCCAGGATTGCCCAAATATTTGAGTCGGCCATTTTTCCCGCAGTGTTGCGACAGTGCGACCAGCATGCTCGCGGAATTGAGACACTTATGCTGTCGCTCTCAAATCCAGGTCCGCGTTTGGGTCACCTCTGGTGTCGTTTTCCTCGGTTTGGGGGAGGAATCCTCGCCGAGTTTGTGGTGACAGTTCCATTGCTCGCTCCATGAGTTTCTCACCAAGGCTCTTTTTCTCGGAAGCTTTACCGTGAATTGAAGCGCGGGCTTCTAGATCGAAGGCTCTATCCCCGACTTCACGTATTGCTCCGTCGGTCTTTAAAGTGTCTTCATCTTTTTTGGTCCGAATATCTGTGCCTTTGGCGGAGTACTGGACTTCCGCAGTACGACCGGGCATGGTGTTGAACGTGGCGCAAAGTAATAGCGAAAATGCGAAGTCGGTTTGAAGAATTAGCGTTGTCTATGGACGGGTAGTACGGTCCAGACCTTGCAGAAGAAGCAAGTGGGACTACAACAAGGAGGTATGGTCGAGACAGAAATTCTTTCCACGTCCCTGGCGCTAATTTCATTGTTCTATTCGCTTCGGTTCAGCTCAACTTGGCAGCAACCGAGTGGTAGAAGCAATACAATTTTTGCAAGGCAAAGAAAGCGAAGTTGTGGACCCCTTTTGGACGGAGCAGAATCTGGACTCATCGATGCGTCTGCGTTGTGTGGCTTTCTGGGTTGAATCCGCATCGACATTCGCATTATAGCAATTTCCTCTTCCAGGAGGTTCCATGGAACTCCTGATGGAAGAACCAGAAAAGGTAACTCGGCCTTGCAGTTGGTTGCTCCTTGGATGATTCTCTTTATCTTTTTTACCGACGCACAGAATAGCGAGCGTCATTTCGCTCCAAATTAGGAGACATACCCATAAATAGAGTGAAGAGCCCTACAAGAACAACGTATGAAATGGAGATGCCCTTCACGAAGGGCAATATCTCCGACGCATTGAATATAAAGAAAAATTTGAAAGCAGAGGCCCTTCACGAAGGGCAATATCTCCAACGCATTGGACCCGCGATGTCCCAGACCTAGATAGTAAAAAGGCAGCCGAAATAGCAAAGGACAGGGAAAAGTGGAAAAGCCTTAGGCCTTCAAAGCGCTGCTAACCTCTTCATGGGGATATGCAGTAAAAAAAAACGCATTGGATACAAAGAAAATTGTGCAGCGTAACTGCGTTTACTACGGTAGAACAATAAAAACGGAAGCTCTCCGAAACAAGCTCTCCAAATGGCGCTTAGTCATTGTTTGCCGCCTTCTTCGCTTCCTCCGCCTTGAGAGCCTCCTTCTCCGCCTGCGTTAACAGTCGTCCCTTCTCTTTTTTCTCCTTCCTCTCCGAATATCTGCTGTTGAGCAAATGCGCAAATTCTCGATTAACCCTGGCGAACTTGATAAATTCTTCCATCACATCAACCATCCGATCACGCATGCTACTTGCCTTCATGCGCCCGTCATCATCAAACTCCATCCACGCTTTTTGCACCGAGCTCTGATTAACGACACATGGCATCCGCATCCATCGCGCCAGCAGACGCAACGTGTTCACAACATTAAAGCTCTGACTACCTCCGTTGACTTGCAGCACAGCGACGGACTTTCCCTGTGTCGGCCGCACGCTCCCGGTATTGAGCGGGATCCAGTCGATCTGATTCTTGAACACAGAACACAGGTTCCCGTGTAATTCCGACGCGCACCACACATGCGCCTCACTCCAGTCCACGAGCTCGCGTAGTTCGACAACCTTCGGGTTATCGCTTATCGCCGGGTCGCGCACAGGAAGTCCGTGCGGGTCGAAGACCCTAACATCCGCGCCGAGCCCATCAAGTAATCGTGCGCACTCGTACGCAAGGAAACGGGAGAATCCGCGTTCGCGTAAACTTCCATACAAAATGAGCACGCGCGGCGGGTGGTGGAACTTAGCGCCCGGCGGACGAAAGTCCCGGGCCTCCCTGAGTTCCTCTAGCACGGGTCCGATCCAATCTTCGCCCGGGCCCGAAGCGGGCTCCCCGTCGGGTGCTCGATGCTGCTGCCAGTGCGTTGACGACGAGCAATCAGGCACCGCGACTGCGTGGTTCGACAGCGGTCCTGAGGTGCCGTTGGGCAGCGTCATTATTGTGCGCCGCACACAGCGCGAAGGAGGTCTTGTCACGGCGAGTACGCGTGGCAGCAGCGATGGGACAAATGCCGGCACACGCGACGCGTACAGCAGGCGTGAGGCGAACTGCGCTCTCGCTCCGAACATGGACAGCCCCTAGCGGGAGAGTGCACCGAGGATGTTCGCAGGCGGGATGAAAGGGCGAGCGGATGAGCGGACGGGTCTGCGCAGTCCTTGCTGCGCTCTCTCAGAGTTGCAACGTCTCGAGACAGCGCACTGATTTACGATAGTGACCAAGCTGTACACATTTATAGTATAGATAGATGTGTCTTATCCCTTGCTTGGATGCAAGGTCTCACCACCCTCACAACTGCTTACAGAGACTTACACGCAATGCAGCTCGAGCTTTTCGTACCTTCAGCGCTTAATTTAGAACGAGGTTACAGCACGGATGACGCGCTGCAAGGTTGACCCTGTTTGGGTGGATTAACCCGCACGTCATGGCGCAGGCGGGCCCCTCAGATGACCCTCTGAGATGGAGCACAGATGTGTGCAGCCGATCCGCACGACGGTATGTACGGCACCGTTTAATTGCAATCCAGGATTCTCTACTCAAACTTGTTCTAATTTACATCTACTCGTCACAGTATCCAGAAAGAACACAAGGAGCTCATGGAATCTCGCGAAAGTGTTTTCTCCGCGGGCCCGAAAGGAGACGATCTTTACGAGTGGGTCGCTGCTCTGCCCGGCCCCGAGGACACACCCTATGAGGGCGGTACGTGTCTCATGCACATCTCCTTCACACCCGGAAAAGCCCAGCAGCTAACCTGGGCCACGTCCACCTTTGCAGGTGTTTTCTTCCTCGCGATAAAATTTCCCAAAGACTACCCCTTCTCTCCGCCCACAGTGACCTTCCGCACGCGGGTATACCACTGCAACATAAACAGCGCCGGCAAGGTCTGCGTAGATTCGCTCACCTCGGCGTGGACCCCGACCATGACCGCTGCGACCATTCTGGGCGCCATTCGCGGGCTGCTCGCGGAGCCGAACCCGCACGATCCACTGGTCGGCGCGGTGGCCGCACAGTATCTAACGAACCGAGCAGCGCATGACGCGACGGCGCGCGACTGGACCGCGCGGTACGCGACATAGCGCGTGTTAGTTCACTGCGGTTTGTTTCTTGCCCTTACCCTTTCCCTTCTTCGCTTTTGGTGGCGCCGGCGGTTCGCGCGGGACGAAAAGAACCTCCGCAAGACCGACGTGCTTCTTTCGTTGTCGGCGTGACGCGCGATACTCCGCGATCAGCGCCGGCATTTTCTTCATCGCTGCTTCGATGCGTTCCAAGCGTTCCGCGCGCTCCAGATCCCGCTTGTGGCCCTTAAATTCAATTTTCTTCACTATCTCCTTCTTGGGGATATCCCATTTCCATGTACCACCGGCACGCAGCACGCGCTTCCGCTCGTTCGCGATCTCCCGCCGTGACCACTTCGGCTCGTGCCACACCCCGTTCACCTTTTGCGGCTTGAACACTGCCGGCCGCGCTGCCTTCGCGGCCGCTATTGCAGCAAGGTTCGCAATTGTCACGTTCCGCCCCATAGCTGAGCGGGCGAGATGGATCGGCGCAACGGCACAGTGACGGCTTGGTTCTGAATGAACTTCCGGATCCTGCCACTTCCGGTCAGCAAAATGAACGATCCCTGGTGGTGTTGCGAAGATCGGTACTTGTTGTTTATTGATTTGCTAATTCTTTATATCATATTCATCCAATAAATTGCCGAATTGTATTTGTGTCATATCATAATGGGCAATCTCAACTTGCAAATCATATGTGCAGACGGAGCAGCGGAAGGAGCACAAGCCGGAGACAATCAGATATCGATACTGCACACGCAACTTGAGAACTCTCGCTGCACATCTATCTTCTCAAAAATGGATCTGGCCTTCGTTACCCCGCTTCTGCCAACAACTTCAGGCCTCGCAGGAAAAAATTCGCAGCGGCTTTGCCGAAGACGACCGCGACACATGCCGCGCGCATCCTTAGACTACGCGTCCTCCGGGGTAGACATCTCTGCTGAATCCGCGTCTGTTAGTGCCCTACTCACTGCGCTTGGCAGCAGCGGAAATCCACGGGCTTCCGGTACAAGGGGATCATCCGTCCCGCACGGAGGTGGATTTTCCGGCCTTATTGAGTTTGGCAACGATCTTCTCGCGCTATGCACGGACGGGGTAGGCAGCAAAATGCTTCTTGCGGAGGAACTTGGTATATATGACACAGTCGCAATTGACTGCATGGCGATGAATGTAAACGATCTTCTCTGCGTTGGAGCTGAACCCCTGGCGTTTGTTGATTACATTGCCACACCGCGCCCACGCCCGGAAATTTGGGAGGCCCTTGGGCGTTCACTGGCGAAAGCGTGCGAACTTGCAAATGTGACCTTGTCGGGAGGCGAGACCGCCTCACTTCCCGAGCTCGTGCGGGGCATAGATCTATCTGGAACCGCGCTTGGGTCCGTGGATAAGGGATTTCAGATCAGCGGTGAAGCGGTGCGCGTGGGGGACCGATTGATTGGGATCCCGAGCAGTGGCATCCATTCAAATGGGTATACACTCGTCCGAAGAATCGTTGCTATGTCTGGCGCGAATCTTCAAGAACCGTTTGCTTTCCCTCTGTCTTCAGAGGATCGTGCAAGGGTTTGGCGGGCGGATCGTAGCGAAACGGGACCACCAACGCTTGGTGAGGTACTGCTGACACCGACACGGATTTATGTCAACCCGTTGGTTGCGATGCTGGCGAGAATGAAAGAAGGAACGGGTCCAGCACCGTACGATGCGTTGCATGGAATAGCTCATATTACTGGAGGTGGATTGAGCAACTTGCTGCGATTGAAGAAGGGAGTTGGATTTTGTGTTTCGGACCCTCTCCCTGTGTACCCTGAGTTCCAGTGGTTACAGGCTACTGGAAGGATCGCCCACAGTGAAATGCACAAAGTGTTTAATATGGGAATGGGAATGTGTCTTGTTGTTGATGAGCAACATGCGGAGAAGATTTGTAAGTGGATTGCGATACGGGCTCCAGGTACAAAGATTGTTGGTGAGGTGAATGCGTCTGGAAAGGTAACGCACGCTATTGAGAGTGTTGTTTTCGAAGAATATTAGGGCAGTCCGATAACACCATCAGAGTACAATTGGTACTTAGAACACTTTACTAAGAGCTCATAAAGCCGATGCAAGATGACAACTTCGCGATAGGCCCGAAAGTTTCGCAGTTGTTACGTTGACGAAAAGCGACTATTATATCTAACGTCGTTCTCAAGCAGCCGAATTCTCAGTGCGCAGCTCCTACTTTATCAACCGAACGAGACACACTCGAAAAGCTCTCAGGTTCCACTGTCCTTGTCGAAAATAAAATACCTTCTTAGACTTGTACATGATCGGGCAAAAACGATGACGTAGTGCGACATTATGAGGTTCCACTCTTCCATTTCATCCAACGGCTCGCAGCGATTCAATGACAGTTTTTCTTCCTGGGAAAACATCTTGTCAAAAGCTCGCAGCATGTTCATAGCATCAGCACATGCCCAACCTGTTTTTCGAACCGTTTCTTTTGTGCATGCTCGTCTGGATATGCTTCAATGCCGAGCAAAGGACTTCCCCGTGCTGCAATATTGGCGACCATTTGCTGACCAAAAGGATCAGACGGAATAATCGGTTCGTAATTCACAAAGCACCGAGGTCCAGTGAATCGGTTTGCTGCATAGTTCAGCAGGGCGTCTGAGTGAGCTGTGTCCATGTACATCAACACGCACTCTGCCAGAAACAGAGTGGGCAGAGAAAAGTCAACTTCGCAATTTTCGAATGCTGTGCTCAATGAAGCAAGATCTCGGAGCTCGCACGCATGTAGCTTGTACTTCGATACTTGACCGGACGAAATGCTCGATTTCGCTCCTGCAACCCCGTGCCCGAGCGGCAAATTTGTTATAGTATCAAAGAGATCAGAAATGCACTGTACATTTTTCACAATTTCAGATTTGGTGCGCGTGACGGAGGGAAAATCCAGCTCGACGTACGAAAAGGAAATCTTCTGCTCCTTTTCCAGGAGCCTGAAAGGCAGTGTGTCGTAACCTGCGCCCAAAGAGATGATTTGCACATGTTTTTCGTGTGATTCGTCCCCCAAAAATGCTTCAACAATACGTTTGCACAACTTGAACTCTGGCGAAAGTTCCCCTGTTGATAATTGGGGGGCGACGAAGAGTAGTCAGGTTCAAACTTATTGCAGAACTCTCAACAATGGCAACAAGAAAATCGTCTACGTAATACTGGCGCTTGACAGCCGCATATTTGCAAAGGAACGCATCATCGTTCGTTGCTATCACGGGTGCATCTGCAGACGCAACCTTGTTTGCTCCTCTCGTCTGCATCTCAAATTCTTGAACTGAGACGACAGGTTGACACGGCTAAAAAACACCAAATTCGAGAATTGCACCATGTATCATACCTTTCGGGTGGAGAGATTCGCGAGAACACACGAACACTGCGATGACTTTGTCAGGTCGGTGAGGTTAGCGCCCGCATAAGATGCTTTGAATAAGAAGAGAAGAAGAACGCTGCAGTTCCGCCTCGAGTTATAATTCTGGTCTTTTTGACTCTGAACGTACAGCAATTTTGTGTCAAATGAGCTCTGCGTGTAACCAGAGCAAACAGAATGCAGAATCTCCCTAGTCTTCGCTTCATGATGAAGCCAGGTTTTGGTTTCGGAATCGACGCTCGTCTTCGATTTGGATTCGGCTGTAACTGCTTTATGGCTGCAGAATCATATCTGAACGGAACGTCGTTTGTCGGGTTCGGACTCGAACCTCAAAAAGCGTCATGGATAAGATTTCAGTTTGTGCCGACAGCGAAAGTGATACTTCGACTTCCGATTGTTCGCGTTTCTGAATTTAAGTATGGGTACGGTGGAGCAGAGATGACGGTCTTCGACAAAGGATCTCACCCAAAACTGAATTTTTCCTCTTCAAAATCGTTTTGGAACAGCATCCGTCAATATATACGACCTGGATTTGAAATTCAGCATCACAATACGATTTTGGGAACGCTGTTCGATGACCGCCAACGACGCATTCTCAAGGAGGCAGTTCGGGAAGTAACAACTCGCAGGAAGGTGGAACTTGAGCGACTGCAGGAGAACAGGAACCGCGTTTTGAAGAGCTTTGATCCGTCTGAGCTACCTCCCCTTGATCCGCGGCGAGGTGCCAGTGAATTGAGGAAGAGAATACATGAGCGAAATAGGAAGCGTAAACTGCGCATTCCTGGTCAGTCGCCTGTACTTCTAGACGAACTACGGGACAGAGGTTTGTTCAAGAAGGATGAGAAAGGCCCTCGTGACGTTGATCGGCCCGCCGACTCTTTTGGAACAAGCACTGGGGTGACGCAGCAGAGCAAAAGGATTATTTTGGCAGCTTACGGCAATCGAGTTTGGCGAAGCTAGGCATTGGTGTTCATATTGAACGGTTGGCCTTTGGGTTTGTTTGAAGAAGTGGTTGATGTTGATGTGGATTGTAGCGCAGCGACTGTTGTTCCCTCAGAGGTCTGCAGAGTTTTCCAAGATGGCGAGACGGAGATCTGCGTCGGGTCACCGTAAAATATACCGCCAATGTACGTTGATTGTAGCGCGTTTCTCGTCATCAACTGCATGACGACTGTGTATGCTGTACCGGAAGAAAACCCGAATGATTGTGGAGTACAGCGGGTTTGTGTCTGATGCGGAAGCGGTGTTTAACTGTGCTTGTTAAATCCCAGAATCGGGTGATTCCAGTCCAGGATGTACTACTGACCAATTGTGATGAGGAAGTCTCTTCGGTGCGTTTTATGTTGAAGACGCTAAAAAAAAAAAAATTGACGTTTTGTGTTGCTTCATGTTGAGCCGCCCGCATTCTGTGTGCTTTGCAGCAATGAGCGTCAGTCATCGGGCGTGAGAAGATCAACAGAAAATTTAAGTGGCTGAAAAACAGTAATACCGGAAAAAATGGAAGATGCGAAAAGAGCACAACTCGTTCCCATTGGAATATTCCACTTGCGTGGCGTCTTGCATCTTTGTCTTCCATCCATCCAATGCTCAGATCCCGTTGTTGTAGTAGTCACTTCAACATTTAAACGGACTCAGCTCAGCTGCAGCTTTCTTCATCGCACAAACATCCCTTCTTGCTGAATCGCTCCCTAGATGACGCACCCATACTCCATAATCGTGCACGGAGGTGCGTGGGCAATCCCAGAGTCCTGCACCGCCGCAAACCTGGCTGGCGCGCGAGCGGCCGCGCGCGCGGGCATGCAATCTTGGCGGATGGCGGGAGCGCTCTGGACGCCGTGGAGGCAGCAGTACGTGCTTTGGAGGACGATTCGACCTTCGCGGCAGGGGTCGGGTCATGTCTGACGTCTGGCGGGCGCGTCGAGCTGGACGCCGCAATAATGGCCGTGTCTCCAGGCGGCCAGCCGCGCGCTGGCGCGGTGGCGTGCGCAAGTGGGGTGCGCAACGTGGTGACGCTAGCGCGGGCAGTGCTTGAGCGCACGGAACACGTATTTCTAGTTGGACGCGGTGCGGACGCCTTCGCGGTCGAGGTGGGGGTGGAGTCTGTGCCCAATGAGACATTAGTGACACCGGCGGCGCAGGCGGAATGGGCGCGATATGCACGGTACGGCGAGGCCGTCGCGGACCTCTTCCGTGGGCACGACACCGTCGGCGCGGTCGCCGTGGACGCTTCCGGTGGATTGGCGGCAGCAACTAGCACGGGTGGTATCACGTTCAAGCGCGAGGGCCGCGTGGGCGACTCTCCGGTCATCGGAGCCGGGCTTTACGTCGATGAGGGTGTCGGGGCGTGCTCGACTACCGGACATGGGGAGAGCATTCTGAAGACCACGCTGGCGCGATATGCGCTCTGGCTTGTCGAGCGTGAGGGGTGGACGGTGCGCCGCGCGGCAAGGGAAGCAGTGAAGTATATGACGAGGAAGACAAGGGGATGTGGGGGATTGATTCTTGTGGATCAGAAAGGGAATCTAGGGTACGCTTTTAGTACGACTAGAATGGTATGGGCAGGTGTCGATCAACATGGAGAGATGACGGCAGGCATTGATCCTTGCGAAGCCGACAAAAGTAGTAGTGGATGACACGGAGAGGACAAGACTGTAAAAGAATGTAACGTAATTGTGGACGCTTTTGCTCATTTACATTTTGTACAATACTTTGTTCGTACCTTCAGCAAATATTCACATTCAGTATACGTCTTCCCCCGCGTTCAGCCAGCTGCAATCTATATCGCCCCGTTGCGAATAAGAAGCCTCGAAACCTCTACCGGCTCCCCACTTTTTCTCCCCTCGTTCAGCGGGGTTGTTTCTCTTTTTTCTCCCTTTGGACTTGCCTGCCCACGGGCGTCCACAAATACAAATCCCTTTGCATTTGGGTCTGCCCCAAGCTCGAGCAGTGCTTCCACGACACGCACACGTCCGCACGCCGCCGCCCACAGCAACGGAGTCCACGAGAAAACGTCTCTCGCGTCCACAAACGCGCCGTTCTTTACAAGGACTCGAACAGTCTCGGCATGCCCTTCCTTCGCTGCCAAATGCAGCGCCGTCCGACGACTCACTCGTGTTTTAGCATCAATCTCGACGCCACCTTTAACCAGTTTTTCCACCCATTCTGTCTGTGCCTTCTTCGCGGCCAAATGAACAAGGCTCTCTCCATATGTATTTCGCACTTGCAAATTTGCACCGGCGCTCACCAAAATATCTGCAACCTCACTATGCCCGGCCATTCGTCTCGACATATCCACTTGCGGCGGCGCGGGGCGGTTAGTACCCGGGAATCCGGCTGGAGGCGGTCGTCCCGGATTTAGAGAAAGGAGGTTTTCGAATGCGTAGAGTACAGCGGTGGCCCCTTGTGCATTGCGCATATCAGGGTCAGCACCAGCCTCCATTAACATTTTCGTAATTGCTGCGTTTCCATTACATGACGCCCACATAAGAGCCGTCATGGCAGACTCCCCTCGCACGCTGGCGTAGTTCGCCGGTGCACCCGCCGAGAGAAGATCTGACACTAATCTCACATCACCGGCCATACTCCGCTCAACCAACTGCTCACCAGGCTCTTGTGCGGCAGAATCAGCCATTTGACCAGAAATAAGACACCGTCGGGAGCGAGAACGAGCAACTGAGGGTTGCTTGAAACGCGATGAGAGGAATCGATTAAAGCCAGGTCGTACTGACAAGTGAGGTGCCGCCGAGAGGCAGAAGCACGCGCTGAGTTCTGTGATAGTCATTGAGACCTAAGTTTTTTGCGCTGGAAGGCATCAACGTCCCTGCCTCGCTCATAGCGGACTTGCCAAGCCGAAAATACCAACTTTAGAAGATCACTGGTGGCAGCATAATGACACCAACAATTCTCCAGCTGATGGTCCAGCACGACAATGAAATTGATGATTCCAGCTCAAAAGATCGCGGGAGCACCGTGGCAAACATATCATATCGCCAGCAGGAACGTTTCAGATTCTGATCACTGTCCGGGGCATAATGTGATACGTAACGCACAAAACACTTGGGAACAAAAATCCGCAAATCGCAACAAGGCTGTCCCATGCACCCACGGCGGAGGAAACGAAGACGCGGAGTCATTTAAGATGGGACCTCCGAAAAAGGTCACGATGCGAGTGGCGACAATCTCGCTCATGTGGTCGCTCCTCGGAGCAGTGCTAGCGTTTATCGCAATGCGCTGGACTCGAGTATCGACGTGGTTAAGCGACGAATTTCCGGAGGCGACACGGCCGCGTTTCCTGCCGCAATTTTACGACGAGTATCCCAATGACGTGGTCAATCTCACACGAAAGCTCGTTCCACAGAGCGAGGAAGAAGTGGCACATTACGCACTTCGATGGCTGCGTACCCGGAACATGTCTGCGTCATTGCATCCAGTGCCCGGCGCTCGGTACAATTTGCTCGCTCTGGCAAAGGGTGCGAGCGTTTCTGAGGCGCAGGTCCTGCTCTCCACGCACTTTGATCTCGTTCCGGGGGGACCAACATTGGACCTCAGCGGTAAAGACGGAAAGCTCGTGGGGCGTGGCACAGTGGATGCACGGGGTATCATGGCGGCAATGATGGTCACCGTCGCGCAAATGGCGGATCACCGCGTGGCGGCGGTGTTCGTAAGCGGCGAAGAAACAGATCACGCTGGCATGCGCGAGGCGTCGTCAGCATTTGAGATTGCAAGTTCGGTTACTCTGATCAACGGAGAACCGACAGAAAGCAGGGTTGCGAAGTCTCAAAAAGGGATGCTTAAGCTGAAAATCGTTGCAGACGGTGTGGCTTGCCATAGTGGGTATCCGCATCTGGGCCGATCTGCAATTGATTTGCTGCTGAACGTCCTTGGCCGGCTCCGCGAGACGGAGTGGCCGCGCAGCGCTAAGAGAGATGGTAGTGCGGTGGCTTACGAAACCACAATGAATATCGGGCGTATTGAAGGCGGAGAGGCTCCGAATATTGTACCCGCGCGCGCAGAGGCGACCGTCGTGTTCCGATTGATCGGCGAGCCTGCGCAAGTGTTGCAGAAAGTAGAACAAATTGTGAGTGAGGTGGAGGGGACGTCTGTTGAGCTTCTCACTCAAAACCCCCCAATTTCCTTCTTTGTGCCAACGAAAACGGCGAAAAGATTAGGCATTGTGGAAGTGGCGTACAATACGGACGTGGCGCACTTTGCAAGAGAGTATAAACGAGCAGTACTCTTCGGAGCAGGGTCAATTGAGGTGGCACATACAAATCAGGAGAGTATCGATATCCGAGAGCTTGAAGCGCTACCCACGTTATACACGGAAATCGTCGAAGAAATTCTGGAGCTGGAGCAGTAGTTATGGCGTCGATTAGTGTAGCGATAAATTTCCATGCTGGGCTCCATACAGAGCCGCAAATGCGATTTCAGTCGATTCTTATACATGGAGCATGTTCAAAGATGTCTTAAGTCTTGATTTTACAATTTGAAAACAGGGACGACATTCGCATCGTTTATCTCAAACGGGATGGCCGTGCAGCAGACAAAATGTCACCGTTTCCGTCGCCGAGCCCGACAGCTCCCTTGGCTGCATTCCACGCATTACGAACTGCGACGAGAACAATATTTTGCGATTTCCTCTTCTTCCCATCCGCGGGCAAGCCGCCAGGTGTAGGTGCCGTAGGATACCGCTCTGGCATAACATTGGAGCTTGGAAGCACAGAGTCGTTCACAGTAAGCGAAACGAAAAATCCAAGCGGCACAAGCCATACGCATAAAAAGTAAAATGACGTCATCGACGCGAAAGGGCCTACACGATAACGGTAAAAGAATTCAGGGTCCTGGTGGAAATAAATATACCAGACAACGTTGGAGCCTGCGAAAAGCATACAGGATGACAGAAATGGGGCGGAGGATGGCTCAATGTACGGAAACGAGCGGAGGAGAAGGAGATACGAAATGTGTGCAATGACGCCGACCATGTTGGGGACCAACCACATTCGTTCGTAGGCCCAAAGCAGGAAATGAAGTACAAGTTCGCCGAGTATGGCGTTGTGAATAAGCCGCTTCGTGAACCGTGTGTACTCTTCGGCAAGCTCGACTAGGTAATATAAGCCGCAAGCTAAGCAAACAGCTCCGAAAAGAAGTAGCAAATAGGCAGAGGCGTAGACCACCACCACAAAAAGTGACGGTAAATGCATTTCGTCTGAAAAGAGCTCTCAAATGTGCAGTCGTCAAGAGGACAGGGGCGTGTTGTGGTGTTTGGGATCGCGGCGGGATGGAGTCGGCGGCACAGGGAGCAATGAGATTTTGAGCTTCTGATCATGAATGTACAGCTTGAAAGTGGTACTGGAACGACAAATTCCCGTACGACACGTGTACAAAACACGTATCATGCAATGCTGTGCCGGCATTGCAGGTCGATGTTGAAATCGACAATCGTCGTGGGAAGTTGCAGATTTTGGCGTCACTTGCCACAAGGATGCTTAAAATGGCCTTTGTGAAAGTCGATGTCTAAATTTAGTTTCCACTTTGCTGTACCATACCGGAATTCAAGTGAGCACAGACTGCTTTTTCAGATGTGCCAATAAACCTGTACCTGAGAATGAGTTCATCTGCGTTCGTCATAATCGGTGTGCGTGCTGTCCCAGCGAAAAAGTACAAAAACAAAAAATTCTGAATTGAATGAGGACAGCGAGGCCACGTGCCGGTGTTTTCATTTGTTGCATCATGCATTTTGAAAAGCACGAGTTGGTATCTGAATTTTTGTTCATGCTGAACAGCGGGCGGCTGAGTTGGAAGTCAGAGTGAAGCTGCGAAGAAACGTCAATCACTCCGCTGCATACTTGTTCTTTGAAGCTATAACAATAGCTACTTTATCGTTCAGGAAGGCGTATCGAAATCGTCGACGTATTTAAATGTAATTCAGATCGTCCTCTCCGTTTGTCGTGGTCCTTGTTCTATATTTTTTTAGATTAGCGTAGCGGCGCTACGGGTGATTCGCTTAAGAAATTGAGCGGTAATTGACTTCTCGTACGTCTCTGGCCTATATTGCGGCCGTAAAAACCAAAGTATTGCATGGGCAAGATATTTTTTCGTCAGGTATGCTCTAATACTTCATTATTTGGAGCAATAAATGCAGATGCCCAATAATGTATACAGTATACTGTACTCTACAGGTTACATTATAACAAATGTCCGAGGAGTCAGCCGCCAGGGTCATGAGGCCAGACCGC
>JADWZK010248661.1_pt1 | contig 19172 bp, 16 predicted proteins | sample 8957641 | NCBI WGS metagenome assembly JADWZK01 (sample SAMN16576796, study PRJNA672827) | algae metagenome | host: rhodolith | place: South Korea: Udo, Jeju | collected 2014-09-18 | reverse complement strand
CCTTTTCTTCGCGGCGTATAATGCGGTACTTTTTCCACTTTTTTCTTTTTTTTTTTTTTTTGCGCTGAAACTCGACGTGTGAATGCAACCTCCCGAAGACGATCAAACGGGGTGAGCGCATTGAGATCTCGATATTGAAAGCAACCTGGCATTTCGGACGTTCCAGTATAGCCAAGCTCACTGTTAGCATAAAATGTTATTATTTTCTGGAATCTGTCAGAGATGAAGCTCTTCCCTTCCTGCTATTTTCGATATTGGTAGGCGGGAGGATCGAAAAGCAGCAGTGCCTGGCAATTTCCAAGTCCGAATTCACGGCACTTCAGTCAGCTGTGCAATTCTGCTCTGTAGCTCCAGTTCGTTGAATGGAGGTGCCGTAGTGCATCAAGGATTCAATTTTTCCGACACAGTTATGCCCATTCCCAATATATCAGGTACTCACAAAGCTCTTCACTCTAAGAAAATGCCTTGCCTAAACGATAAATTAACGTCAAAATTACAGTACTTTATCCAAGAGCTACAGTACACTAATTTTCAGACTACTGCATTTCCGCGACACACTGTGACACATTCATCCCCAAGTTATCGCATCAAATGTTCTTTTCCAAGTACTTGCCAAGAACTACTACAGGAATCGATACTAGATCTCCGGACCGGTCGCAAACTCTTCGTCCATATACTGACCATGGAAACCAAACGGGACGGGCTGCGGAACAAGAGCTCTCGCCATTTCCGTCATGTCCCGCGCGTCAAGCACAACCAGAAAAGACCGCTCCTCAGCAGTATCTAGTACAACAGAAAGCAACACACCTTCATCTTCAACGTCGCTCCCAGGCTTCGGCACGAATATTGGTTCCCCACAACCTACACCGGGTGCAGACCACACCATAGATTCACCAGACACGATGTCGATTTTCACAAGCGAATCAAACGCCGTACCTCCCGCCCGTGTTGAGACACCGTAAGAGTACCGATAATCTTCACGCATTTCATACAAGGGTGAAACGCGCGGCAGCTCCATGTCCTCATCCACCAGTGTCCTCTGTTCTGCTGGACGAATAGCCGTACAGTTTGCCGCAAATTCAGCTGCGGCACCATCAACGTCACGAAGTGTAAATCGTGTTGGTACGGCTTTACTGCTCAGCTTCCCATGCACGACAGCAGTTCTGTAAGTCTCACTGATGACGTCACAGTTATCGTACCGCAAGAGGTCCAATTGCAGATTTCCAGAATCGTCGTCAAACGCGTTGATGTTGTGGAAACAGAAAAAGCTGTCCGAGTCGTACACAGCCGCAAGCTTTTCCTCGGACCGCGAGATTACATAAAACTTGGTACGTTTCTCAGGACGGAACTCCAAGGCGTTTGCATATGCACTACCCAGGAGAAGTTTGAACGTATTGATAACGCACGAGTACATGATAAGAATAACATAATTTTTGGTCGCCGTGATACTATGAAGATAGCACGGATCATCTCTGATCTTCGCCAGGACTCTGTTTTTGCCACCAGGCGCTTGCGCGAACACGGAATACTCGGCAGGCGGTTTTCCATATTCATAGCAGTAATTGAAGTATTCCCCAGTGTCCGGATCAGTGACGCCATGAGCTCCAGAAGCACTCTTTCCGAGCGTAGGGTTGAGCTTGGCAAACGTGAAATCACTTTTCTTCTCCAAAGAATCGATATCAAGAACGGCGGCGCCAACGTTCGTATCGGACCTCGCAACGAGTTTTCCGGTTCCCGGGACTCGCTCCAGGATAACACTCACATTGAACGGAGCCTTCTTAGCCCCAGGTGGTTTGGAGTACGGGCGCCACATTTGAAACAGATTGCCAAGAAGCCCGCGACACGGGTCCTGATCGCCGAATACGAATGTTTTGTACGCGGCTTTCGAAGGAGCTTCTTCGGCAGCTGCGATGACCTCAGGCTGCGTACGGCGATTTTTATAGAAGACGGTACCGGCGGCTCCATCAATGCGGAAGCGATGGACAGTAGCAATGCCATCAAACCAGTGGTTGATATGAGTTGTTTCTCCGTTCTTGTGGGTCACCTCGTAGACACCTGGGCCGTTGCGGAAGAGCCGCCCATCCACATACAAGGGAATTTCCCCTTTCACAGGCAGAGATATGTCTTCCACGATTTCGGGGACAGTGCGAAAGCCTGCGCTTAGAGGTCCCGGCTTTGCATCGGGATCCCACGCAATGCTGGATGCCATGGTTGTTATAGCGGAAGACTTCTGAAGCGGATGTCTTTGACGGTAAACTGTGGAGAAGGGAAAAGCAGAGGCACAGTTTATAAAGGAATTGGAGCGGATTTGAGAAGGAAACAGATTGGAGACCGTAACACAACGTGGCAACAATCTCCCCAACTTGTAATCAGATTGGAACCAACGTAAGCGTTAAGCAATCTGGAAAAATGGAAATCCTGGTCGACTTTGGAGACCTTACAGTGGGTATCACTGCCGCTTGTGCTCTTCAACCAGATGACAACGTGTGCGTCTTCTATTTGCTGGAGCTTACATCTTTCCATAATGGTCCGGAATGATGTCCTTTCGGGCCATATGGCGCCATCATTGCACGCCAGATCCGCCAGACTGGTCCGAGGAAAGAAACGGTCTACGCTCGCTTGGAGCCGATGACCATCTGGTCTTGCTCCCGTCTTTTTGCTCTCCATCATCAGACGTCCTGGCTCTCCTGCACATTCCAGCGGACACTAGCGCAATTGCAATCGCCACTGCTACCAGGGCAAAAGCCAGTAACAATCGGGCAGGTCGTCTACTTTCGCTTTTCTGTTCGGTCACGGCCCATCCTGCCGGGTATGTCTTGGCAGCGTCCAATTCCCAATTCGTGTTCCAGTACCCAGCCCCCTGTACCGCTCCGTATCCGCGCCATCCGAAACCATCCCCAGATTGCACCAGTACCCATTCTGGTATTTTTTGCTCCGGTGACCGAGGCATAAACGACACCGCGGACTCCAGTCCACGCCTATCCGTCCCCGCAATTACGACCACGAGGCTCCGCCTTGCTCCGGGTGCAAGGAAGGCAATTCCCGCCCCTGGGCGCTCTGTGCATCGTTCTCCAACACATATCCGTCCGGCCGACGTCTTGACTGCTGCACTCCGCCCGACGTTCTGCAACTCTTGTGCCACCGTGTTAACATCAGCTCCGCCCAATACGACCAGGTTCGCTAGACCTGTGCGCATTAGATCGGTAGCCGCGTTGTCCGGCGTGATAGACGCTCCAATACCTCTTTCGTGCAGAGAGTTCGCATATCGCACCGCTATCCCGAGCAGCCCCTTATCCCCGGCGGGGTAAATAACTGCAACACGTCGGCCAGAGATCACCTGAGTCAGTGGCCCAGATGTATCCGGTCCGCGTATTATAGAGTCTGCGTGCGGGAATTTTCGTTCTTCACATCGTGACCAGGTCCGCGATCCCTTGAACGGTGTTCGTGGGACAGAGGCGCAAAAATCAACGTAACTTTTTGATGTGTCATTGCTTGCGTAGAGCCCAGGCGGAATGGACAGTGCATGTGAATTGTCATCAATCAAGAGACGCTGTGGGCGCGGGTGGACTCCATTAATGCCGCGATATCGGAAGCGATGTACATTTCGGGTTTTCAGCGTCCATGTGCTAACATCGCCTTCGGCCATGCGGACAGTAATTCGCGCAGACTCGAAAGGCGTCTGCAATTGCATGACTTTTAGACCACCTCGTGATCCTGAAGTAGCAGGATTAATCGTAAATATCGAAAATGATGATGGCAGTACGGGTTTTGTGGTGGACGAAAGCGCAGCGTCTAAGTGCGGCTGGAGTGTCGCGTCGTCCATTACGCCGCCAAACCAATGGCTCTTGCCAGGAACCTCGTTTAAAGTCACAAACGAAGAGGAAATATTGTTGTACAGCTCGTATTCTCGCAGCAGACGACAAAACTTGCGCAAATTTGTTGCTGTACGGAACACTCGCGGGTCGAGAAGTGGTCGAGAACTCGAGCTACGTTAGCATTTTTTGTGCTTCGCAAATCCAGTATTGTGAACAGGCGCGACTGATACTTACGCGGCACGTTCTGGTCAGCTGTTCCAACTCGCGCAATAAACGGAATTCCAAGCACATTCTCAGAATACAAGTCTGTCGCGTATTCCGCCACAGACAAATCAAAAAATCGCTCGAAGTGCAGCGTCTGAGAACGGCAGTTGCTCATGGAACGCGTCCCCAGCTCGACCATACGTATCGTACCGCAGCCATCCTGCAATGGGCATCGCAGCAACCATAAGATCGGGAAACTTTGTAGCAAGCAAAAGGCTTCCATGTCCACCCATGGAGTGTCCTGAGAACATAACCCAGTCTTTTCGAATTCTAAAACGAGCTCTTTCAGAATCCGGTACGCCAGGCATGCGTTCGCCAACACTTCGCAAACATCGCAATGCGCTCGCAAGTTGCGCACCCTCCCAATTCTCCCCGTACTCTCTTCGTCCAGTTGGAAGTAGAACCCATGCACCGCGCTGCGTCGCGTACGCACCAGTCCACTCATTACCCAGTGCATCAACCCCAGCGCCATGCGTAGACAGCAGAGCGCTACACCCTGTGGCGCACGCCATTTGCGGTGGACGCAACGCAACCGCCTGCACCGACCCATCGGCCTCAATATAAGTCGCGTCGTAAACCTCGGGTGGCCAGGAAAACACCTTCACTCCAAACTTGAACTTTGCATTCCGCTTCTCAGAACCCACCTCGTACTCCACCAACACCTCAACCTTGATATCCGTGCCAGGTCGCAGCTTCATGCTAGCCAGCCCGCTGTCGTCAAGGTCTAGCCGCACCGCGCGCGTCTGCCCTGGAGCCAATCGAGGCGGATGCAGTGAGTCCACCGCAAGCTTAATTCCAGCAGGCTCGGAGCTCACCAGCACGCTGCCTGCGGCTGCAAAATGCGCGGGGTCGGCGTTGCGAACAACGACTGCTGCGTGTGCGCCAGCCAATCGCGCGGTACCTTCATGCATCACAACGGCCGGGTGCACTGTCCCGGGCATGGCGATCAACGCAGGCGCTGGAACGTCGCGGTCAACCTCGCATTTAAACCGTGCGCTCTGTCCCCACGCAAACATCTGCACGTAGACCGAGTGGACCCCAGCAGGAAGCGAGAGCGCGCAAGGCGCGTCCGAGTCCGTACAATGGTGCACGACGCCCCGCCCGGATGGCTCGCCCGCGCTACGCGCCAGCACGTACGCGGGGTTCGTGCGCGCATGGGCAAAGGTGTTCGATGCGCCTACTTCGCCGGAAGGAGATGCAGGCGCGGGAAGGACGTGGATCGACCCCACGGCCCAGGCGATGAGTGGCGGCGCGGAACCATTGAAGAAGGCCGTGACCTGTCCGGTGGTCTCATTGCGCGTGTAATTGGACCATGTTGCAAAGCCGCCGCGTGCAGTTTCTGACGGGAACTTGATTATGCTCGACAACGTCACGAACAACGATCCTGGTAGCGCGGCAAGGGCACTGGCACCTACGCCGCCCAGCGGTAATGGCCCAAAGAAACGCCATTCCGGCTGCAGGACGGCATGTGCAGGAGGCGGTGCACTTGGAGATGCGCTCGGTGTGGCGCCCGGTGTCGCCGTCGGCGGCGCTGCTTGGGCGCACAAGACGATCGACAGTAGGAGCGCCGGATAGAGCGTCAGCCGAAATGAAGCCATTGCGGAGGGTATGCGGGTGGACGTAGCGTCCACATTTCCCTCCGTGGTGATGCCACCGTGGACGAAGGTACCGTATGTTTCTGGACGAAATACGTAAAGTTGCGCAAAAAAGAGCACAAAAGTGTATTTTTTGGATAATTTCAAGAGGATGTCGGAAACTGCTCTCTCGAGACCGTTTGCGACGCCATCTCCTTAAATTTTCTGAGCAACATCGCGAACGACGATCAGAGTTTCCACTCTGTCTCTGAGAGTTTCCCAAAGAAAAGGTAAGGAAACGTACCCCTCTCTGGATGTCATGAGCGCTGAGTCCACCCATGATCAATGTGAGCACCTTCACATTAATCGTGAGCTTCAGTGCAGGATGTACATTGAGCGAAATAATTTTTGCGACCAACTTCTCTAACCTTAAAAACTCGGGAACACTACACTGCCGCTGTGATATGCATGGTCATATGCTCAATTTGCAGAGCTCGTCACAAGAATATAGTCTGATCGGGGTGCACATCGGGTGCCATTGAAACATAGCCGTTTACTGTTGCGCCACAGGTTCTTATTCCATCACATCCACAGTTTTCTGCCTGCTCATGTTTCTCAGCATGTTTACTGAGAGGAATCAGGCCATGTCCCTCGGGAAAAAGCCTTCTTTACTTCAGTTCTCGCGCATATCATTTCCAAATTTTTGAGAGGTTTTGAATGCCTATGAATGGAGTGCCTATGAACGGAGTTCCTTACCTCACCATGTACGGCAATTTACACTGTTCAGGCAGATGTTATCCCAAAGGTGTTCGGAACATTACGCAGATGGAGTATGCAACTAACACCGATTTTTTACTAATACTCTTGGTGGATGCTTGTTCATTTTTCAGATAAACGAGCATGGACATGTGTATATGGCAAAATCTTCTCTTCACAGCTTTTTTGCCGTACTACTGTACTTGCGCGTACTCTAGTAGATCCAGCGCTTTCCAGGAATGGACCAAATGCGCTTGACAAATCGAATTGCTCTTCAGCAGCATTCACAGGCTCCTGAACATATGCCTCGTCCACTGTGTCACCTGGCGGGACTGACTTCTTATTATGGTCACTTGGGGTAACGCCGAAAACGGAGGTGGCTCGTTGAATCCCAGTCAGTTTCTCTTCAAATAGCGGTACAGCCTTGAACTTAAATTGAATCGGACGCCTGTTGTTCAACTGTGCAAGGCGTGCCGAGGTAGTTGCATTTGTCACGCTAACTTTCCCTTGCTTTTGCTGCAAGGGTTCGATTTTTTCAATGTAACGCCTCTTCGTTTCATCAAGTAACGACAGGTCAACGACGTAAGTATCTGTAGGACTTGCCTGATGATCCGAGTCCTGGCCTTCCTCTCCACACCGCTTAAACGATATGCACTTTTTGAGAAACATGCAAGTTGCAGTGAGTGCCGCTTTTATGAACAACCAGGGAGTCATTCTCTTTCGTTTTTGTCTCGTGACACGGGCAATGGTTTTGGCGGCATCGCTCGGCGACGAGTCATTTCTTCTTATAGATGTTTCAGAAAACAGCTGTGAGAACTAATGCTAGGCATAAATCGAGGCGTTCGGGTTCGCCAAGATGTTACTTGTTCGAACAGCAATCACCCTCTCACTGATTCAGCGCACTGACAGGGGCATCCACACTCTCTTGTATTCACTGGGCGAAATGCCTCTGCTTGACAGACTCCTCCGCATCTTCTCAAAAAGATCGCACTAAATTCATTTTACCGTCGTTCCTATGGTAAGCGGTTCAAAGCGTAAACATGAAACGTATAATATGAAATGAAATTCCGTTCTCAAAACTACGAGAGCACGATTTAGGCGAAATATCTCTGTACAAACCAGTTCTGACCAAATAGTGAATACACTTCATAATCGAATCTGATCGGCACTTTTCCTTCGCCCGGATTGGAATAAGAGCGAAAACCGGCACGCAGAAGCTACGTCACCGTTCGCTACTTTGGTGACAGAGGCTAAACTGGAATTGCCTTGTTTTTGGAGACCTGTGCATGTTTTGTATGCCCCATATCCTTCACCACGATTGCATTTGGCTTCGACTACCCTTAGTTCATGTTATGTCACGAAGATATTCCCAATGCGATCTTCCGCTATGACAGGGTAATCACCTTCTTAGTCGTTGGAATTTGAGCTATAATACCCCTTCTACCACAAAGCCGAATATTGGAAACAGCGGATGTCTTGGGGTATTCCCTTTTGCTAACAGGAAAATATACATTGCAGAGCTCAGAGCCATTTTAACATCTTAATGTTGACACAGAAACATAATTGAGTACTAAGTGCGGAATAGTGCGTATACTGGAGGAAAATGCGAAGTATTCAGAGCAAACTAAAGACAATTATCTCCAACTACTGTAGAACAATGCAGGATGGGAGAAGGGGGGGGAAATTAAAAAAAGGATGTCTTGCTGCATATAAACGTCAGCTCTTGTTCGCGCCTCTCTTCGTGTATTCTGACCTGTGGCACAAGTTGTCAAGGATGTCAGCGAGCTCAGAAAATCGAGGACGGGCGGCAGGGTCTTCGGCGAAGCACTTGACAATCATCTGCCTCACTTCCGGTATGCAACTCTGGTGGGTGGTTAAGTTTCTCTCCTCTGGATCCGACTTTGAAAACGATCTGCATAGGATGATCGTCCTTCCACGGTTTCTCACACATCATGAGTTCCCACAAAATAACACCAAAGGAGAAAACGTCGCTTTGCTCGTCAAACGGATCCTGGCGCAGAAGTTCAGGTGCCATCCACTCCGGAGTTCCACCGGGCCCGGTGTTAACTAAAGTGGTTACTCGAAGACGGCTCAGACCAAAGTCAGTCACCTTGACCTCCCGAACGTTCGTTCCCAGCAAAATATTCGGAGATTTAAGGTCTCGGTGGATAATAACTGGGTACTGGGCGTGGAGATACCTCATTCCCTTCGCGATGCCAAACGCAATCCAAAGAGACTTGAGCAGAGGAAAGGGACCGAGCCCATTGCGACGACGCCTGTGAATTGCGCGATACAAAGAGCCACCTGCCATAAATTCCAAAATGATGGCCAGCTTTGGGGCTGCAATAGAAGCACCGAGAAAAGAAACAATATGAGAATGACGAAGTTTGGACATGAGCTTCATCTCCACCATAAATTCTGCCATGACGGCCTGCGGATCTTCATCTTCAATCTTTTGCAATGTCTTCACGGCCACCATCTTGCTCTCCCATTTGCACTTGTACACTTCACCGAAGCCACCAGCTCCAATACGTGGGCCAAACACAATCGTTGCAAAGTCCCTGGCCCACTGCGAACGCCACTTTTCGTCAAAAAACATGCCTGTCGTCACAGCAGGATCATCTTCGTTCACTGCCTTAGAAATGTCATCGCCCGTATCGAACAAGTCCTGTTCTGCTGCTGCGCTCTCGTCTTTTGCCATCAGCAGTTTATCAGCCAGGTTCATTTTTCCAGCGTCAGTCGTAACGACGTGCGACCCATGCTCGTCGAAGTTATCCTCCTGTTCCGCACCACCCTGGGCCTGATCAATGTTTTCCAACGCTGACAGGATCTCCTCAAGAAGCATGGACGCCGACTCAAAAGATGCCTCCCTGCAGTCAACACCTTCCGTGGCGACAAGACGACGGGCAAGGGGGGTCAGATCACAACTCCTCCAGAACAAGGGGATGATAAAGTTGCCCTGACACTCAAAGTCACGACAGTAAGCCAAGGAAAAAGCCTCAGTGCACTCCACAGAATGGAAATAGTCATCGGAAAGAAGGGCCAGAAAAATCCTGGACTGGCTGATGGCTTCCATAGTCTGCATATTCACAACCCCTCGCTCGCGAAGAGAAACGTCACGAGGCTCAGCGTCAAAGATGCGAACATTGGGATTCTTGCCACGCAAGTACTCCATCATTTCCGCAGCAGCTTCTTTGTCCCCCTCAGCATAAGAGAAAAACACATCATAGTTAATGCTGTGCTGAATCTCAAATTCCTTTTTCTCGGTCAACTTAATCTTCATTTTCTGGAACCCCTCCTTTTCCTTCGTAATATCCGTGTTAGGCAGAAGAATTCGCACTTGGCGCACCGGAAGTCCCATCTGCAACCACGAATAACTGACTTCAACAGCCGCTCGAACCAGATGATTCCTCAAGCTCGGGGACAGTAGGGCTCCGGACAAAGGAATCAAAACGGACTGGATCTGCACATCTCCGCCAATGACAGTAGTCAGACATTTCATGATGTCCAAGACAATGTTATCGTCTCTGGTGAGCTCTTCACCAGGATCTTCGTAGACAAGAAGACGCTTAAACTCAAAACCTGTTGGGCGGGGCTTAGGAAGCGGACGTGATAGCCAACAGTGATAGTGACGGCGATAAGACGGCTGTGGTTTAGTCTCATTCTCCAATTGTGCCAAAGAATAACCGGATCTGTTCAAAGCAGCAAGAGCCGAGTCTTGATTTGCCTTGTACGCTCCACGCTTTCGGAGATAGACAATCAAAAGGTCCGTCTCATCCTCAGGGGCCAAACCTTCCACGGCCCCTTGCAAAAGTTCGATGCGACCGGTGAAATCCTTTCGGTGCACATTGATGAAATTGATTTGAGTTAGTCCAAGCTTGTCCGGTTTCCCATACTTGGTAGATGACGAACCAGTAGCAGAATTAGCTTGCTCAGCGGAGGTCGTGGTTGGAATAATCTCGCCTTTCTCCTTCAAATCGTCCATCACTTTCGAGATTTCTTGCTTCGGGGGAGCCGCAGCGCTTTGCTCGGACACGTCCGACTCTTTTGCCGCCGGTGCCGGTGGTTTCGGTTCAGAAGAGGATCCGTCGTGTTGAGAACTAGAACCGGCAGGAGCACGACTTTTTCTGACGCCACATCGACTTCTTCTTACCTCTTGCATCTCCTCCTAAGTGTACCGAATAAGAAAGTGCAAGAAGATATCAAAATAGGGTGGATGTTTGTGGTTAGTGACCGCTTGTAACTCTACATTTAGAACTCGGAATCGTGTTCGATGCACCTTTTCCTTTGGACGGCAAGGAAAGTTGATTCCCCATGATGAGAAAGGATCCCCAAGGACGCGAACACGAGACGGGAGTTCGGCAGCAGGGTCGGCTTGGCGGCCAGCCAGGAAATTTCTTCAATGTTAGCGCAGCGACAAGTGCATACTGTCCTCTCCTCTTGCGCTGTGTGATAGTGCGATATTGAACTCCCGTCAATGTGGAAGGCCCAGGTGCGGAGGATGAAGCGAAAATGCACCACTCGAAGATGACGAGTTGATTTTATGACCATTCGAGGCTGGAACCAAATGCTGCCACTGAAATTCTTAGTCGTAACTGCACGGAGCCTAAATTCGCCCGAAACGATGACCGCCGAAATTATTACGTTCGAGATGAACGGTTCTACATGAAACATTTACTTTTCCTGAATATTGGCAAATGTTTGACCTCATTTTCATTCTCTTTCCTTGGGTACACGACAGTTCTTGCTCCGGGTACAGAGTGAGAGGTTAGTTTTTAACGAAATTACATGTACCAGTAGAGACCGATCCAAGCGACTCTATTCGAGCTAACTGGCGTGGTACAGAATCTTGCTATATACAGAGCATGGGATCTTCGCGACATCAGAACCTGCGTTCGCGCCACCGATCAAATGGGAATAACCAACTCTTGGTACAGAATATCTCGAACGATGAACAATTCTTCACAAAGAGCTCCATCCAGCACAATGTTTTGCGTGGTGGCTTTCTTCACCAAAACCACGGCACCGGTCTCATTGTTCTCTATACATAGAGTACCCCCAATAAATTCGGCTCGTAATCCATGTTTTGCCAATGAGTCACGCAAACGATTCAACATAATAGTTCCAATAAACACAGTTGGATGACCACTCCTCGGCGGTTCCGACAATTCCGCGTCTTTTCCAGTGATATCCATTGCAGCAGCCATCTGCTGGTCCCCGCTCGCCTCCGGGACGTTCGGAGCGTGCTCTTTATCGTCAGATTCGTCTGATACTGAACTCAAGTTGTCCAACATATATCCGCCGTTCTCTTCGTTTCGGACAAGCACAGCGTCCAAATGCGCAATGGAATTGCCGCTTAACTGGCTCCACTGGAGATCGCGCACAAGAGACTCCTTCATAATCAGATCCTGAACAGGTGTATTACTGGTAATGTCCACCACTTCTCCCAATCCAGGGCATACAACGTCGTCATGAGTTGTCTTTGATTTCGATTCAGTAGCACTCACTTTGTCCTGCAGTTGCGCCGAGAAAAGAGAGTCAACAAGAAACCTTCGCATATGCTCTGTTTCTTCCCTGGTGCCCTTGATGACCACAACACAACGCGGTTCCACTTTCTTCACAAGATGCTTCACCGAGTCCCCATCACTGAGTCCAGCACAATCCACAAACATTAGTTTACACGCTACTTGCAGATTCACCGTGCTTTCAACATATTTGGTAGGAATGATTTCTTGGCTGTGTTCCGTTTCCACTGCATCGCCTTCCAGATTAGATCCGTACTCCGTTACTTGCTCCGGAGCCCCCTCTCCCGGATCTTCGCCGATCATGAACCGAGTGGTATCTATGACCTGCCCGTAATCATCCCATATTGGCTTTTCAGCAGTTTCTCGACGAAGAACACGTTCTGCCGGATTCCTTACCCACGAAAATTCGTCTATCTGAGCCAAATACGCGGACAGCGCCTCTTCTGTCTTTTCATCATAATCGCTCACGCTTTCAGACGAGGGTGTGCTCGTAGGGACTACACCAGGTTTTCCAGCAGTGATTTCAGACGGGTTGGTGCCGTTTTCAAAAGCTCTTAGGGAAATTTCGTCCATATTTACATCCTCATCAACATCCATCTTTTCAGACACCATTTCTTTGGTTTGCTTGGACTTCTTCTCCTCTTCTTCCCGACGGGCATCTTCTTCCATTTGCAGTTGGCGTGCTTTTTCTTGCTCCCTCCATACCCGAAGTTCGTCACCGGATAGCTGCACTTTAGCTTCAACATTTATAGTTAGACCCCAAGGTCGTCCATCGTCTCCGATGTTCTTCTTCACACGATCGTACAAATTCGCATAAAGAGTACCAACTTCCGGTTGATCCACAAGGATGATCGCGTTTTCTTGCATCACCGCACCATTCCAAAAACAAATCTCGAGAAAACCCATAATCCATGCTCGGAGAAGATGCTAACACTACTTTCGGTCCGGAAATAGCATCCACTTCAGCTTTGGTTTGGCACATTACGATTGCTTTCTTTTTGAAATCAAATAGGTTGTCTCTTGAGACATCAAAACGTTTGACGACTTCATCGCTCATCCACTCAATCATGCTTCTGGCAAATTCGAAGGTTCGGAGAGCAAATTCGTTCAATACGACAAGCTTTGCGGCCGCTAGTTGCGGCTCGGCAGCCCATTGATCACTCAACTGTATCGACAATTCAATAACACGTCCCGCAGTATCCACTGGAATGAGGACATTACCGTTCTTTTGCACAATTTCGCTGATATGAAGAATAAGTTCGGATGAATTCTTGGTGGAGAGCGGTGTCAAAATTTGAGATGCACCGAGAATTAGATGACTGGGTCTTGAAAATGCGGTAAACGAGATTGGCTTCAGATGACGCTCGCGACGATGATTGAAGTCAACAGCGTACACAATGCTCTCAGTCCCTTTTTTGATGTTCCAAACCGTACCTCCGAGCATGTGACCAGCGGGATATGGGGTCACAATAATCCCAGTCCCTCCGCTGATAGCATCCAAAGGAAAGTGCTGCTGATACTTTATAAGAGAATATCGCTGTGAATTTCCTGGCTCATATCGAGGCGGCGTCAACATCATCAAGATTGAAGAGATCAAATTGTCGTTTTGCTATAAGCGATTGGTAGGCATCGTACATGAACATCTGTCCCATGCGCCAGACAGGTAGGGTGGATATAATTGGAGCTGCTAATCCGCATCTTCCAACTGCGTAGGGAAGCGCACCGAGATGAGGGATATCCGGGTAGGAAAGTAGGACGACGTCGACAGTTTTCGCACGCTCTGCAAGGGCAGATATGTAAGACACGTCAAAAGAAGAGGTCCAGCCACAATCGAGCAAGATTTTGAAGCCATCGATTGTGAGAATGGAAGAAAGCGCACGGCCAGCACTGTTAACCCCGTACAATGGCTCGTATTGCACAGACACGCCCATTTGACGTTCTAAAAAATCGAGCAAGCAGTGGTTCCCACAACGAAACAATGAAGCAAAGCCTTGCGAGGCTCACTTGGCGCGGAAGACGTAATGAAAATGATCTTACTCGCTGCGACAGCTTATTTCCCAGTTTTAGAGATCACGCGCCTTCAGAACGCTGGTTCGGAAGATGGCTGTTGACCCTGCGGGTGATGCTGCTTTCTCACATGGCTGGACAAAGATCAAAAATTCGACACGTGTCGAATTCAGAACTTATTCAGAACTTCTATTCCAGTCTGAACCAATGATGCACTGTTTGACGATGCTTCTCGAGGGGTGACTCTCAAATACAGTATGCTGGAAGAGGACAAGTCCGAAGGACCCACGACAAGCCCTTCTCGTGCGCTAAGTACCTATTCCTCTTTTGCCGGAGAAGCTTACGCATTGCGCAGTTTTCTGCGTCACTGAAGCGAATTGAAATGAGTGATGTTACGATTGCATTGTACGACCTGTCTCAGGGAATGGCGGCGTCTTTTTCTGCAGGCATTTTGGGTAGACAGATTGATGGCATATGGGTGAGCGTCATATCATTCTTCGGACTACCTCTTTGGGCGAATTTTGCATGGCGACTAACATTTTATTTAACCTCTTCAGCACACGGGAATAATTGTATTCGGGCGCGAGTACTATTTTGGCGGCGGTATTTGTGCAGATGCACCTGGGCAGACACCGTATGGTCGACCCATCCGGACATACCCACTAGGGAATACGCAAAAGACTGAAACTGAATTTCGTGCTTTTCTTCAGAGCGTTTCAGGCCAATTTTCTATGATGACATACGACCTTTTCACGGTAAGTCTGGAATCTTGTGAAAATCTCGGAGAAGAACGTCGATGGAATTCTGACCCTTTCATTTTGCACCGCTTGAACTCTCTAGAATAATTGTAATAACTTTTCCGACGCTTGTGCTATGTTTTTAGTCCAAAAGCATATTCCCCAGTACATTTTGGATCTACCAAACGACGCTCTCAACTCTCCTATGGGCCCGATGATTCGTAACATCATGCAAACCGCCCAGGGCGCTATTCGAGATCAAAGTATTGGCCATGAAGTGCAATTCAATGGCCAGCCAGGCGCGGCGCAAGCAAGGGGAACAAATATCCCTGCTTCAAGCAAGAAACAGAAGACAATCAGCTTGTGGAAGACTCCAACAACCATGCAACGCGCAAACCGAACCGCCATCGTTTCCAAATTACGCGAGTTTGCCCCTGATTTCAAAGGAGATGAAGGTATCGCGGCACTAGTGGACCTCTGTCTATCTCTACCGCCAGGCTCTGCGTTTCCTGCCCTGGATTTGCTGCGCCTGGAAGGATTGAAGAGCTCATCCAATTGCAATTTACTAGCTCGCGCATTGCCACGAGTAATGAAGAACTTCTGTCATGATACATCGAAATCTGCAAGACCGGCATTCATGATGGCCTTGCGGTGCGCAGTGAATTGTTTCCATTTTGCGGAAGGTGCTTCATTCGTGCGGCTTAATGCTGAGGTTCGCGAGGTTGTTATCACAGGAGCTATTGATGGCATGAACCATGAGCATCCCGCAGTCAAAAAGGCTGGGGGCATTTTGGCGCTCAACCTCGTAGGGGCACATGAAAGAAACCCCACAATGGTACCTGCTTTGAATATGGATGATGCGGCTTTGCTACTCAGTGGGATATGCGAGATGCTCCAGCCAGAAGCAGACGTCTTGCCCACGGAAGTAGCGTGCTATGTTATTCCAACGCTGGCGGTTCTAATTGACGAAGATGACGATGCACTGCAAATGGCTCGGGCTTTTGGAGCACATGTCTCGCATTACGCAAAGGAATCAAATGGATTCGACGAGAAAACGCAACTTGCGGCAAAACTGATCGAGACACAGATAAATTCGAGCAAGTAAGAAGTTGACAACCTTGGGATAGTCGCTGCATTATATTCTCAACAAAACTATTGCTCGTCCATTTTGAATGAAAACTTAATAGTTAGAAATCAACGGAGGGCGCATGCGTAATGCATTGGCTAGTTTGCCTTTACGCGATTTGCAGTAGTAGGTCGCGGATGCGTGCATGGTTCGTGAGACGTTTCTCGTATACTAGAAAAACTGCGAGGAGCAAAAACCTCTGCGAAATTCCGCCAGATTCCGCGATTGTATATATTTGCAGGACTTCCGTCTGGCAAAAACATAGGATGATCTCCGACCTCATCTGCCCCAAATTCCCTTTCCTCCTCCAACAGTTTTTCTTGAAAGGATTTTCCATTTTCCTCTCGTGCAATTGTGTTGCAAAAAGAATGTACATCATCCCATTTAGAAGATTCGTTTGTAGTTTTGTTCCGAACAACCAGCGACAAATGATAGCCCAGAAACGCGCCCACCATCAAGGACGACAGGAAGAACGCACTTGCAATGAAAAACATGGTAACCTCCGCAGTAAAGGCGATTTTCAGCGTAAATTTGGTGATCGGAAGCCCGGTGTCAGAAAAAACATAGTTCTCATGAATCAGTTTTTGAACACCAGCATTGATAATCTCTAATCCCAAAAACGTGCCATGGATGAGCATGACGAAGTGAATTAGAAGAAAGGAAATGAAGAGATGCGTGTTGTACAGCCCCACGCAGGTCCCCACCCAACCGCAGTGATGGTCAAAGCGCGCAACACAGCGATTGCAGAGACGACAGTGCTTACTGCGGGGGAAGCGAGGGTGCTTGCACGTATAGCATTCCGGTCTCTTTCTCCGAAACAATAAGTTGTCGTATGGATACAGCCGAGAAACAAGATTCCGCGTCGCAGGTGTTATCGTCCCAGGGTCTGTGAAAAACACCGCCAACCACGAACCCAGTCCCAGCGCAGTGTAGACATAAAGCATGTACGATGGGGTGCGAAAGGGGAAAGGTATATTGTACGTGGAAACGCAGAAAAATCGCGAGCGAGGACAGTTTCCACCGTGGACGGATTCGGAAATCACTTCCAGTTCAGGGAGACGCGGGATGATGTTGACGTAAGAGACACTGATACCGGTAATAAGAAGTGCGAAATACGCCGCTGGCATTATATAGCGCTCGAAGAAATCAGCGAATTTAGAATGGAAATCATTAATTCGATTGCGCTCGAAGCCTAGGCGCATCAAAACTTTGTTTCGCAGAAATTTGAAGCATCCTTCCGTGAGAAAGAAGTGCAGTCGGCCGATTACATCTGTCACGAAGAAAACAAGATATCAGTATTTTGACAGAGCGTGCAGAAAGGAGAAGCAAAAGAATGGAAAAAAGCTGACCTTGCTCGTGACAGTCGTTTCCACCAAATACTAGAATATATATTAAGCAAAAACGAGGAGCAAATAAACCGCGAGACAAATGAGAACAAAATTTGGATCCGCGACCGCCATTGCGACACTCGTCGAGTTGCGACTCAGTGAAAGTTTTTTTGCGTTACCCTTGCGCATGCATTCTTGGTGAACAAGTTCGCATAGATGGTTACTACAAGCGGCCGGTCAATTCTGTGCGCTGCCGCTGACGAAGGTAACCGCGGTAGGCGTACTGGAGTTCATAATATGAACTCATAAATGTATCATATTATGATACATTTATGCCCCTGTTGCACACGTGTACCGCGCGGGGGTCCGCTCAAATCTCGACCGGCAGTCAAGCTCCAGTATTGTAATCGGCGCCAAATCACAGACAACCCAGACCACGAAGCGGTCGACCGTGAAACTGACATCCATAACGAGAATTACCGCATTTCAGGTTCCATCGCTAGATGATTCTAGATGACGCCTGAATGAAGATGACCGCTAGATCTCTCTTTTGACGTGAAATTTTAAATTTTACGAATCATTCGGTACGGACTGTGGTACTCAGCACAGGGTGAACGCGTTGTTTATGAACCGTATTCAAAGATATCCATATGGAAAGTAAGTACGAGCAGAAAGTAAGGTTAGATGCGGTATGTTTCCCCGTTGAACATCTCCAAAGACATGTAGAAGTTTTCCCCAAAGAGCAGTTTCTGCTCCTCAAGAATGCCGATGGCAACCTGTTCGCCTAACCGAAGGGACTCTATATAGTCCGTAAAGTAATGGACGCCAGCCCAACCTCTCCCAATTGAGATGTTTTCTGCCAGTTTGTTCAGTTCTCCGCCTACAGTAAGCGCATATTTCGACCGCACCTCACAAAGCTCCGATCCATCCTCCGAGGCCTCATACACAACTGGAAGTTCATGGTGCGAATCAAAAAAGGCCTTGAGAATCGTGACACATGCGCCCGCAACAGCAGCATGCCCTGCACCATACGACGGATGCATGGGACTGCCTTCCGGGAAGGCCATCGGCAACAGATAAGATGTACACCCGTGGAAATGGCCATGACGTTCCGAGACACTTCCGCCATTGGACCCAGACCCGCTCCTCGATTTCTCGCTGCGCGAGCAAGCACAGGCATGGATTTTCTTGTTTTGGTGGTGATTGTGCTCGTTGACCTTATCAAGAATTGGCGCGAGGCCATTGGCGAGCGCGGCAACCTCCGGGTACGCGACTTTGTGCTTCTTGGACGCCTTCAGGTGGTAGTCGATAAGACCGCCAACAGCCTCCGGCCGCAGCCGGCGATGCACGTTGAACTTCGTGTGCCGAACTGCCTTCAACGCGCGGGTGGCGACCTCGCACACAAGACTGAGAATGTGCGGACCGCCGAAATGGGCGAACCCTTGCTGCTTGTCAATGTCATCGGGCAGCTGAAACGGCAGGCCGGGATCGAAGGGCACCTTCTCATTAAGCATGATAATGCAAGCGTTGAGATAAGCCTGATAGAGCGCATCATAATGGACGTACGTGCAGATATCCCTCGGCGTGGTGATGAATCTCCTGCCCTTCTGATACGTCTCCCGCCCGCGCAGATCCGCGCCGTCCTGCACATCGAGGAACGCGTTGAACTCGGTCATATAATCCCTGCCCACGGTGGCGATGGGGACGCGCTGGTCAATGCTGGTGGCACCGTACCTGATGAGCCCATTGGCGCGCCCGTTGCGCTCGCCGAGCTGTGGGGTGCCGATGAGCAGGAACTGCGAGACGTACGGGCCGACGTTGGTGCCGGGGGGTGATGCCGCGGAAGAGGTTGAAGAGGCGGACGCGGCCGCGCTTGCGGGCCTGCTCTTCCGGCGAGAGGGCGCAGCAGTTCTTCGAGTGGGAGAACCAGTGGAGGCCGTTGAGGTCGTCGATGGCGCGGTCGACGAGCGGGTGGACGTTCTTCGAGGAGCCCCACACGGCGAACGGGAGGTCGCGCAGCAGGGCCATGTGGTACACCTC
>JADWZK010190716.1_pt1 | contig 19441 bp, 8 predicted proteins | sample 8957641 | NCBI WGS metagenome assembly JADWZK01 (sample SAMN16576796, study PRJNA672827) | algae metagenome | host: rhodolith | place: South Korea: Udo, Jeju | collected 2014-09-18 | reverse complement strand
GTTTGAGGATCCTGTCCCGGAAATCGCATCTCTTCCTCCCGATTCTTCTGCATTTGAGGAGCCTGTCCCGGAAGTTGCGTCTCTTCCTCCCGATTCTTCTGCGTTTGAGGAGCCTGTCGCGGAAGTTGCCTCTGTTCCTCTAGATCCGAAAACACGCACCAAAGTCACGGGGAATCCCACGGATGTCGCAGTCCCAGTGGGCGAATCCACTCCCGGGATTGGCACGCTGTCAACTTCTGGAATTGCTCCGACTGCGGGAGCTGGAGTAGAGAAAGACTCGTCAGCAGCTGGTAACGAAAGCTCAGTACCTCCTTTGACTGAAAGCAGTGAAAGTCGCAGCGTGCTTTCCGCAGCTTCGTTGTTCACGGTTCTACCATCTGCAACGAAGGAAGAACTTGGAGAAAAGGAACAATCTTCTGCTGGAACGGGAACTTGGCAGTTCGCAGCATCGCCTTCGGCTACCGACGAAAAAACCGAACCGGAACCAAAATCCTTGGGGGTAGTTGACATATTTAAAGCTGTACCTCCCCCGAATCCTGATACAACTGAAGCTCAATCCACATCTGGCTTCCCGCAGGTCGTTCATGGAACCGCATCTTTCGCACCTCGTAAAATGATCGACAGTGATACCTCAAGTGATGAGGACACACCCAAGCGTGCAGAAGCTTCTCCTTTCCGAAACTCCAAGCCACCAACCCAAGGTGGTTTTGGCTTCGGCCCATTTTCTGGCCCTATTTCTTCGTCGCAAGCCCAAAGCAGTCCGGCATTTGGAACAGCGACGACTTCGACGTGGGGTACATCTACTGGTGTGCGGGCAGAGTCGTTGTTCGGACAGCCATCAACAATTGGAACACAATCAAGTGCGCAACAGAATGCTTCGGCAGCCTCTCCGTTTGCTGCATTTGGTATGCGAAGCGAACCTTCGGGAGGGATGCAGAACACTTCTGCAAGCACCACTGCATCTTTTATGAGATCACCAGCTGCTGCTACATTTGGTTCTCCATCGAGGATAGGCGAATCGTCTACGTTTGGCACCCCGAGTAGACTAGGTGGCACGTCTACGTTCGGTACCACAACTACGTTTGGTGCTCCGTCTGCAATTGGTGGAAGTGCATCTCCTGGGAATTTCAGCTCGCTATTTGGGGGATCCCAAGATCAGTCGGCGCCGCTTTTCGGCTCACAGACAAGTAATGTAAGTGGTTTTGCCGCTTTGGCCCAGTCCACCGCAGGATTTGGATTTGGTGCGGCCAATGCGCAAGGGTTCGGGGGACAAGTAGGAGGTAGCCCCTTTAGTCAGGCGGGGTCTGGATCATCTGGATTTGGGGCGGCCATACAAAATCAAAGTGGGTTTGGGGGGTCGCAACCGTCTGGGTTTGCGAATCTTGCAAATAGTGGAGGTGGATTTGGGCAGACGCCACAGTCTGCATCAAACGGGTTTAAATCTGATGCGTTTACTAAGCGTAGGGCTTAATTGGACACAAAGCCTTGTCTTTATTTCGGATTAGTAAAGTAACAATGCGATAACTTCAGAAAAATGCACCTGTCTTCTTCCAACGTCTTTGACTGGATTCGGGATCACAATCGTGATACCACGACGGGACATCAGGGCCACTTGGATTGTATCTGTAATTCATGAACACTTCTTCATCCTTCAAGTCACGGGTCGCAATGATCGCAATAGTTGGGATGTACAAAGGGCTGGTAGAATCGCTGACAAAAGCAGAGGTCGACGGAACTCGTTGTCGCACACCTGCATTTTGCATTCTTTCAAATAAGCTTCTTGAATTTCTGCCAACAGGTCCGAACAGCTCGTTTGGTATAAACCCTCTCAGTTCCCTAGTAGTCGGGGTAAGACGCACGTCCAACATAAATTGTAAACAGTTTGGAGACATGCCCAAAGGAGGGTGATTGATACGGTGCCCCATAGAGAAGGGATGCGCAAAACACGTTACCGGTTCTTCTCTAAACGACGTAGGATCTTGAGTATCAGCCTCGTGCACCTCCTGCATGTCGTTCTCCAGGCCGTCATTTTCAGACTGCAACGCATCTTTCCCATCGAAGACGATTCCGTCATAGCGCCACATAAGGTAGTCATTATTTTCAGTAATGTTAGGAAAACCAGGGATGTGCTTTAAGTCGCTCGGCATGTAGCATGTGCCTGGGTAAAGCCCCAACAGAGACCCTGCCTGAGCGCGTCCCTCAACATACAGACCAAGACCAGCATTTGGGATATTTGACTTCTCCACCGTCGGAACAAAGCCGAGTTGTTTCTTCGCTTCTTGATTAATGTGCTCATGTAAACTACGCTTTTCACAGGCGGCGTCCAATTTCCTGTGATGGATCGGCCGGGACGCAACTCGAAGCGTCCTGACTACCGATTGAGTCAAGAACGATTTCACCGCTATTGCTTGTTCTTCGAAGCTTGCAATGCCATCTGCGTTCGAATTGACGAGATCAGCGCAGCGAGACAAAACATTCGGGGAAAAATTTCCGAAAATAGGAGTTGATCGAGTTACCAGAGCATACACCAACAGAGTTTCTGCTCGAAGCTGCAAGTCGCGACCTGTTGTGTCCTGCGTTCCAATTAATCGCCGCGCTACCCTCGTCAGAAAAGACATCGAAAACCAGTGGTGCAGATCTCAGATAATAATCGTGGAAAACACGCCGCTTTCACAGCGGTGAGGTATGCTGTAATTAATACTGGTTCTGCGTAACTCTGTCATCTAAGTACAGGTAGGCGACAGAGTTGCACGTGCGGTGCTTTTAAAAGGTTGTTGACCTACCGGAACATACGTAATATGATGCTACATGTACCCAGAACTGCGTTTGAAAAACTTTAACTACTACCATCTCTTACCAGTCATTTGCTTTTGCTTCTTAGCTGCCTGTTTCCATGTTGCTTGTTGAGTCTCAAGGAATATCTGCAACTCCCTACTCTTTGCATCGGCGTGAGCAAGTTTTTCGGCTTCAATTTCGCTTCGGTGCTGCGCCATGAGCAAAGCCTCTTTTCGCAAATCTCGGGCGTAGCCACGTTCCTCCTTCTTCAACGCCTTTCGAATTCGGCATGCTGATTCTCTCATTTCTTCCACGGTTTCACCTCGCACACGGCTTCGATTGTGCTTCCTGTAAACACCATTCACTGCCGAGAACTTGGGATTCAGAACTTTGGGAGCCACCACAGACTTTTCTTTGTAGAGAGATAAAGCACTACGGGTTGCTGCGCACGTTTGTGCATCATCGAGTATGTGTTGCAAGACATCTGAGGATTCTGACGATACCCCCGACAATATATTCACTACTGGCTCATACACAAGATCAATGCAGGAAAGCCGACCCCTAAAGAGCGCGGCGACAGTTAGTCTTCTCAGCGCCAAGCCGATTTTCAAACTGGCATGCTTACATGACGGTCCAGATGACGGGATACAGTCGATCAAACCAAGAGACTTAACGCTCTTAACTTCTGAGCCACAGGTTGCGCAAGTTTGGGCCTTCCCTACGTCGCTGTCACTTGAATATTCAACTTCTTCATATGTGTAGGCAGCAAGTCCCCGACAGAGAAAGTCCATCAGCTGACCAGATATTCGAGTTGACGCGGCTGACAGTTCTAGAGCAATTGAGCATATGAAGCATGCCACGGCAAAATCGACATCATTTTTGTGCTTACATCGCGATAAGGCCTCCGAAAGCAGAAGGAGTAACGGAGTTGCAACCGCATGTCGTACATCCGAGCCTGGAAAAATTCGGCTCACGAGCCGGAGAACAAGAAGTTGAGACACACCCCAACACTTCGACAACGCACGTTTGGGCTTGATTTGCAGAGCGTTGTACATTTCATACAACTGTTCGCGAGACCATTCAATCGCGATAGAAGGATATTTTGATGCTAGAACGTAAATATGCTTAGACAAAACGTCAATCTCTTCGGCCGCCAGAGATAGCTTTCCAATTCCGCGTCTGGACAGCCCATGAACTCGATAGAGTAATAAACTCAAAAGCCTCTGCAACTTCGGTCCGTTAACTGAGGGATCGACGGATACAGCAAAACACTTCACTAGCCTTTCCACGATGATGCCACGCAAATTAACAGAAGCAATATCCAGAAGTTCAGCCAGTTCAGACGACTCGGAGGGACAGGTCTCAAAGAAATAAGGGACTGAATCCAGATCTTCTATGGAGCAGCTCTGATTTTGCGACTTTGAAGATGCTTCAAGCAATTTTCCCTTCGATTTAAGCGTTTTTCCAATTTTCTCCTTTCGTGTCGGATTCGTTGTGGGTTCTAAATTCATGGGCTCATCGTCCGACTCGCTATCCACCAAGCCTTCCATACGAGCGCGACGGGTCTCTTCAAGTTTTTCGAGGCGGCTGCGCTCCTCAGCTTCCTTTTCTTCCTCCGTCTTCAAGCGATTTGTGGCGTGTGCCCGTGGCTCTGACGCCAGTTTTTGAAATGTAGCTTCATAGTTGAATTCAGAATTGTCCTCGTTCGATGCAGGCGCTTTGCTCCTTTTTTTCGCCTGATTGGTCTTGACCAACAGAGCCATGATTTCTGGGAGTTCCTTGTCCAATTCCTCTCGCTGCTCCTCGTCTGCAGCTTTCGCCTGTTGTCGAAGAGCTTTGAACATCTTGCTCTTCCCCATTACTTCGTTCATAACTTCACGGTGCGTGCGGATGCCAGACCCTCTTTCCTCATCGTCGCCAGACGGTTCATCAACTGGACATTCCTTCGCTGGCGGTACGTCGGTCAAATTGTCATCGTTCTTCGAAGCATCTTTGCCTCCTTCCAAATCGGAATCCGACAGCAAACTTTCATCGTCAAAATCGTCTTTCAGCACAGAGTACTTTCCGTCCCCTTGGTTCCGCATAGAAGGGAATTCATCACCATTGACACTAGACGGCTGTTCGTTGGCTTTTTCGTCATCAAGGAAATCGGAAAGATTGTACCGCTTTCTTTTCCGAGTTCCACGAGACCGCTCCCTCTGCAAACGCGCAAGATATCTATCTTCTTCACCCAGTCCTGGGTTATTTTCACCAACGCGCTGATCTTGGAAGAGGTTTCGCCGAGAAGAACCGAGGGCATGAACCGGCGCCGATGACTTAGCCATTTTGGCTTTCTTGGTTTGTGTTCGTTTCGTTTGGCGATTCCATCGCTCTTCAAACGGATTACTAGCAGCTTTTTCCTCCTGGCGACGAACGCCTTGGGCCCCGCTCATCGTCTCGACGAACCCTGCGAGATATCCAGCTGAGTGGATTTGTCCCGCCGCCGTCGGAACACCTTGTGTGGGATCAAAATGTGATGCACAAACAAGGGAGCATCGCTCCAAAATTTTGGATATTTTTCAGCACTGCGTAAATGAAAGCGGTACATGTCCTTGTGCGCTTGTTATGACAGTTTATCGCAGGAGGAAATTATCTTGAAAATTTTGTTTCTCATTGATGATGAAAATTCGCATATTTTTGTGCATTATTCTACCCGGGAGTATGATACAAGTTTTAAATTTACTGTAATGACCTGGCCACGGCTTTTCTAGGTGTACATCATCAGAGCCACTGAGACGAGTTTAGCGCCTTTCTACAATACGGCATGAGATTTCAGTTGGAACGTTCATCGACCGTCGCTTTGTTTTGGGATGGATGCTGCCGTCAGGGGCGATGAACTAACAACCGGAGCGAAGAATACATTGGAAGTCGAGGAGGCGGAGCTCTCTTCAGAAGAGGAGAGTGGCACCTTTGAGGAAAGTAACGCGGCAAATCCAGAACCAAGTGAAAGACACGGCCAGGCTTTAAAAACCATCACACCTCCGGACTCAAATGACGAAGACGATTTTGTCATCGAACAGGAAGAAGACGACGAAGAACAGGATGAAGGGGATGACCGTTTGAGTAACGCTAACGCGTTAGGATCTGATGGAGCCGCGAGTCCGCTTAGAAGCGACGCAGATACCAAGCCAAATTCGTCAGCACATGACGCGGTGCGTAATGCTGAACGTTCTGTCCACGAAGAGAATAAGAATTCAGAGAATTCCGACGCCGAATCCTCGGGCTCCGCGGCTTCAGAAGATGACCCTGAAGACCATGCCAATGCTGATAATGAGAGTAACGATGGTGATTCGGACTATTCGAATAGTGAGGGCGGAGAAGAAAGTGACAATTCGGAGGAAAACTCTGATGTTGAATCCAAGGCCAAGGTGAGACCTAGGAGCCGCCAAAAAGTTGTCATCCCGGAAGACTTGTTAAATGACGGCCAGTACTTCAGACGTTCGTCGCGGCGTACCAGGCCCATTTCGACCCGCCGCTCGGTGTCCCCGGACGACTCCGTATCCAGCGATGATGGCGCAGAAAGCGAATCAGATTTTGAACCGAACGACGGTATGTAACAATGCTTAATGTTTGAGTTTAACCTCTGCTGGCGTGCCCACAAGTAACTAACCGGCCTATTGTTTGTTGTCTGCCCCATTTGTAATTTTTTTGATGGTTCAATTTTCGTAGATCCGGATGACGAAGATTATACCGACACTCCCTATTCGAAACCTAAACGGCGTCGTCCTCGAACTGCACGTCGAAGTGGAAAGCATGGGGACGCAGACGATGTAGACGTCGACCCCGAGGACATGGAAATCGCTGTGGAGTCCGAATCATCCGATGGGGATTGGTTACATGAGAACGAGACTGGTGCGTCACGTCGTAAACGTGCGAGGCGACGGACCCGGGGCCAACCGAAAAAGCGGCAGCGCGTTACGATCTCGGAAGAAGATGAAGTTGCAAGGACCGCTCGTATCAATATGCGAACGGGGCAAACAATCAACTATGCTGAAGGAAATCCTTCGGATTCTGACATTCTGGATTCTGATGATGCTGCTGCCGCCCGAGCTGCGAAAGAATATGTGGAAGATGAAAATGTTGTCAGCGTTGAGCGGGTCTGCGATTATCGCCCCACTATTACGCAAGAAGAAGGCGCTGCGAAGCCTCATTCAGTATCTGACTTCGATGCAAACACAGTCGAGTACAAGATTAAGTGGACTGGGAAGTCCTATCGTCGCAGCACATGGCACAAGCTTGATGAATTGCGTCAATTCAAAGGCATAAAAAAAGTTTTGAACTACGTGAAAGCCGTTGCTGAACGTCGCGATTTCCTAAACTCGGGTCTTGCGTCGCCGGAGGAGCGTGAAGAATCGATCATCATCATGCAAGAGCATCGCGATAACGGCGCATCATATGAAATCATCGACCGTGTCGTCGCGGAAAGGCCTTTCGCTGATGATCCGTCGCAATCTGAGTATTTAGTCAAGTGGAAAAATTTGCCGTACGCTGACTGTACCTGGGAACCTGCGACAGACTTGAACACTGACGCGGATCTGAAAGCATTAGATGCGTTTTCGGAAAGAGAACAAGCAGCTTGTTCATCGAAGAAGAAAGGGGTCAATCCTTTCAACGTCAAAGATGATCGGCCACGCTTTCGGAGAATGCTCGAGCAACCGGAATACCTTCATGGGGAGGGGCGCAAGCTAAGGGAGTACCAACTTGCAGGTCTGAATTGGTTATCTTTCTCTTGGACTAAACGTAATAACGTTATTCTTGCAGATGAGATGGGACTTGGGAAAACCTTGCAAACCATTTCATTTTTGGGCTGGCTGATGTATGTCCAAAATATTCAAGGTCCTTTTCTTGTTGTTGTACCTCTGAGCACTAGTGCGGCCTGGGTACGCGAGTTCCAACGCTGGCTTCCCGATATGAATGTCGTGCAATACAGCGGGGACGGTCCTTCCAGAGCCATCATTCGCGAGCATGAATTTTGGCCATCTCAAGGACGCGGCAATTCTGTAAAGTTCCACACTCTTCTTACCACACCGGAGCTGGTGATGCAGGACGAAAAGTTTATTGATGAAATTCGTTGGGCGGCGATGGCTGTTGATGAAGCACATCGGCTGAAAAACGAAGCAAGTGCACTGCATGAAACTTTGAAAAGCTTTCGGTCGGCGACACGGCTGTTGATAACCGGGACCCCTCTTCAGAACTCGGTGCGGGAACTATGGGCGCTATTGCATTTTCTCAACCCTGACGTCTTTTCTGATGCAGAGGCATTCGAAGAGAAATTTTCGTTTTCTGCGCTGCGTGACCCTGATAACGTATCTCTGCTGCATAACACGCTTCGTCCGTACATCATTAGGAGGCAGAAGACAGATGTGGAGAAGTCATTGCCTAAGAAGTCGTACGCTGTTCTCCGCGTGGGCATGTCCTCTTCCCAGCAAGACTATTATAAGTTACTCTTGACCAAAAACTTTGCAAAGTTGAACGCTGGTATCAAGGGGAGAGGAACAGGTACCAGTATCACTCTGCGCAATTTGGTGATGGAATTGAAAAAATGTTGCAATCATCCCTTCCTTTTTCCAAGCTTCTACGAGTCCGTCCCCCACAGTACTGTTCAGTCGTATATTCGAGGGTCGGGGAAAATGATTTTGCTTGACAAATTGCTTTTGAGGCTACGGGAAAAAGGTCATCGTGTGCTCATTTTTTCGCAAATGGTAAGTATGCTTGACATATTGCAAGAGTACTGCCGCATGCGTGGGTTTCCCCATCAGAGGTTGGACGGCACCATGCATAATGACATTCGACAGCGGGCTATTGACCACTACAACGCCCCGGGTTCGACGGACTACGTTTTTCTCCTGTCTACTCGGGCTGGAGGCCTAGGCATTAATCTTGCCACCGCTGATACGGTCATAATTTTCGATTCCGACTGGAATCCCCAAAATGACTTACAAGCAGAAAGTCGTGCCCATCGCATTGGACAAAAGAAGGATGTGAAAGTCTTTCGTCTTCTTACCCGAGAGTCTGTTGAAGAAGATATTTTGGAAAGAGCAAAGCGAAAGAGAGTTCTTGAGCATCTGGTCATTCACGGCGTTGAAGGTGATGAGAAACAAAATGGCAAAGAGGGTAAGGCAAAGGTGGCTTTCAAGAAAGAAGAATTGAGCGCAATTTTGCGGTTTGGAGCCGAAAAACTTTTCGAGAAAGACCGTGTCTCTGCCCTAGGTGGTGGCGCTGGCCCTTCCGAAGGCGAAATAGTTGCCGAAGCGGACACTAATTCCCGAGATGCGCTTGCTTCCGACGGAGCGCAAGATGATGAGAAAGCGGAAGAGAAAAGGGTTTTGGAAGTTGATGATATCGATGAATTACTTGCGAGAGTTCCTGTCGACGAAGCTGACGAGGTTGGCGCAGCAGAACCGAGTGTTGGTGATTCCCTTCTGAACGCGTTCAAGTGGGCCGATTTCAAAACTGTTGAAGAGGAGGATGATCTGGAACCAGGTGAAATCGAGGACAAGGATGCACTTGCGAAGGATGCTGCCAGGGGCGTTGCAGACATTGAAGACAGACGAGAAAGGGATATCCTGAAAGCCAAAGATCAGGAAGCTCGCGAGCGGGAAATGCTCAAGAACGAAGGGGACTCTGAGTTCTGGGGCCGTGTTATACCCGAGGAATTGAAGGATGATTCACATGGGCTGATACTTGGAACTAGGCGAAGGAGCAAACCGAAATCATTTGGCTCCGATTCTCCTCAGGAGCGAAAGCGGCGGCGAATGACAAGAGCTGCAAGAAATTCTCAGAAATCTGCAAGTGGAGAGCTTACCGAAAAAGAGCTGAGGTCGTTGTTGAAAGGTTTTCGACGTTTTGGAGATCCTCGGAGGATATCAGATGTTTTGAGGGACTCAGGTTTGGAAAACCGCATTGACGAAGAAACCGGTGTCAGTTTGCTTGAGGATGCCCTTCGAAGTGCGCGGCAAGCTGTGGAAGCCAATTATGACGGAAGACTAGCAGAAAATGGGTTGCCAGCTAATGGTGTCACTAGAAAGAACGGGAAGTCGTCCTCTGCGAAAGCCAATGGTGCAAGTTCTTCTCATGGTGTTACCGGCAAAGAAGGAAAGGGTAAGGGCGCGCCCAAGATTGCAATTGACATTCTTGGCGAAACGAATGTTGATGCCTTAGAGCTGATTAAGAGATGCAGCGATCTTCAATTGTTAGGGAAGCAAATTGCACGGTTTGATGAAGACACTCGCTTCCGCTTGCAGCGTCCTACGAAGGCACCTTCCTATGGTGTGAGGTGGATGCCACAACAAGATGCAATGCTTCTAGTTGGAGTTTACAGACACGGATTTGGGAACTGGTCTCGAATCTGTGATGATGCGGAGCTTCATTTGGGAGACAAGATGAATATACCTGGGAACGAAAAAAGCAAGAAAGGGGCTCCAGATTCTTCGAAACTTAGCAGGCGGGTTCTCACTTTGTTGAGGGATCTTGAGCGAGATGCTCAACATTCCAAGCCGAAATCTCGGGAGAAACAACTGAAACCCAGAAAGGGCAAAGAGAAAAGCGCTGAGAAGAAGAAGCGGCGATCGAGTGGAAAAGATGGATCTGGCCGGAGTAGAGACATTTCGGACAGAAGAGATGGAAAGATTTCAAAGAAGACTAAAGATGGCAAGAAGAAGAAATCGTCAAAGAGTAGATTTGAAGATTCAAAATCTCGTCGTGAAGCTCAGAAGAATCTGATGACCACAGCATTGAAAGCCACGCATAGCAGCACTCTTCGAGAGCTGAAACTGCTATCAACGGAGGACTCCAAAATGGACAAGTCTGAGAAAATTTCACGGACAAAGCAGTGTTTGTTGAAATTAGGTCGGACTATTGATAAGCAGGCTGGAAGTTCGGCGCGGGTCCGTAATGAACTGTGGAGCTTTGTCCATCAGGAATGCCGAACAAGTCTTCCGGGGGAACGATTGTCATCCATTTACGAGAAATTAGCAACGAAAGCTCAGGCCGAATCTGCTAAAGCGACGTGAAGGTATCGGTTGTACAAAACGGCCAATACGCAATGCGCCGTCGCACACATCAACTCACCGCCCCAGGCCCTAACCAGCTCAGCTGAAGATTAAAGTGTATGTTAAACAGAGGCTTCCAACGCCACGAGATTAGCTTGTTTTTGCTTGAATTTGCCGCCGCGCACCAAAAAGAGCTGTTGTGGCATCATAGAGCGCGTATCCTGTACAGTACCGCATATTGAAATAAAGCAAATCATCAAGATCATAGACACTGTTAGAGATCTCTCAGCAATGAGCCGTGAAATAGTGATGCTGCGGAACCTCAACGAAATGCTACAAAATTGCACTACCACGTACCGACTGACATGCCGAATGCTGCTGATGCCCCTACAACCAGCGGCTGAAGAATGTAGGTCTTCACGTTCTTCGTCCTAGGGAAGCATAGAATTAAGTGTTGATGGGGTTAGTTCAGAAGTCGGGCATTATCGAAATTGAAGACAGGCGGAAATCCATAGAACGCACAAAGAGGACAGCATCTCCTGATAGTCCCATTCTTCGAATTCGTCGAAATCTGTTTCCGCATCGAACGTCTCTCCATCTGTTTCGCTGGACGGCGCACCCACATAAAGACCCATTCCTGCGGATCCTGATGCAGATCCGTGGCCACCTGCCATGTTGGGTCAGTCTGCCGCTTGCGAATCCGGCAAGCGAGGAATTTCGAGGCTGTAGGGCGTCTGACGGCGAGAGGACAATATAGACCTTGAATCCTTCACCATGCGCATTAGGTGACTAAAACGAATGTCATATCGTAGCACAAAAGTTAGCAAAAAGTCCTCCACAAACGCACCAAAGATAAACGTCGTTTCCGATTTTTGCGCGGGTCTACTCCCAAAAAAAGTCGGAAACTGCAATCGATTCATTATTTTGTTATTTTTATGAAAAACTAATGTTTACGACTCTTTTTGAAAAAAGCAATTCGGCGGGAAGAAACGAGTTTAATTCGATTTTTTGGCGCTTATTTGCCAAAACAAGGTCATTGCTGTTTCAGACGCATACCTCTGGGTCGTCCAACTTGGAAAAACCGCAAAACGGATTATGGACTTGGGCGCTGCGTCAGGGAATTTTAATATGAAGAAGCGAAAGTTGCCGTCGGAGGTCTCTACGGAGGAAAACCTACGAATAGCGCGTGGCATTTTCCCGTACGCACAAACTTTACGCTCGTATATAGAAGAGCTGAACACCTCCATCGCATCTCATGAGGTTCGAGTTAGTCTTGACGTCGATAATGATGATAATGATCCTGCCTATTCACATATCGTGAATAGCCTTCTGATTGCTGGGACGAGTAAGCCGGCAGTGCCTGATTCCGTTGTTGAGGGATTACGAGGCCATCGCGTTCAACCAGATGATATCATTCAACAAGTTATACAAACTGCTTTCCGATCTGTTCCTGATGTCAGGGACCATCACCGCATAAATATTCTAACATTGGGATTTACACCCAGTCGTCCGTCTGGAAAGGGCAGTCGCTTTCGCAGTCTCGACTCGAGAGGGCCGTCGTCCGTGATTGAAACTCTGTTGAGTTCTCCATGGCGCCGTCTTTTCTCGCAACTCGGCCATGTGGTCATGCGGTATCTTCTGTCAAACACTGCGCTTCTGCTCCCTCTCAGATCCCCAAACAAACGCCTTCGTCATACTCGAGAAGCAAACCCTAAGCTCGAGTTCTACTCCTCTTTCAATTCGTCCATGCTTCAACTCTGTGGGGAAATACCAAGACCTCCAAACATTCCACCGAATAAGACCTCGCACCCGGAGTGTACCATTGACTACAGGAAAAATGTATTACATCGCACAGCCAGGGACAAGTACCTGCCGTTAAAAAACGGACCAAGTGGAAATGGAAATGTTTTTCAGAACCGGCAAGGCGCCGCAATTCTGTCGCGTGCCGAGATGCAGAAGCGAAGTCTTCTCAATGACGGACTCCCTTCTATGCACTTTTTGCAGCACCTTGGCCCCAAATCGCCGTTCAGCGCTATCGCTTTTCCGTCTGATTTTTTGGAAATGAGGGTACCTCTGCATCTAACAATTCAGTGGCAACTATGACATCGTCCGAAGCCTCTCGTTCAAGAATTGCGAAGGGGTCAGCAAAGCACAGGATATGTCCATTACCGAAGCGAATGAAACCCATGCTGCCTATCCTGCTGAAGTTCATTCAGAAAACCAAGGCTAAATCTTTTCGTGACATTTTAGGGCAATCATGCCCAATACCTGAATGGGTCCGGCTCTCTAAAGCTATTCCTGTCGATGCGCAACAGATAGCCCAGTCAACTACAAAGCCCAGGCTTGTGGCCCGCTTTTTGGTGGCTTGTGTGAGACAATCTTTTCCAGATCAATTGCTCGGGTCAGCAAGGAACATGCAGATTCTGGAGCAAGGAATACACACTTTTGTTCGCAAGCGCACGCGAAATGAATCCTTCAATATAGCAGCCTTTTTCGCAACGAGTGGATTCAAAGTTACTCAAGTCCCGTGGTTGTTCTGTAAAGGTCCGGGCGGTAATCGAGTCAAAAATCCTACTGATTTGTGCTTCCGACAGAAGAAATTTTTGAAGTTCTTGACATGGGTATGTCACGGGTTCATTGTTCCAGTTCTCCTCAAGAGCTTTTATGTCACTGAAAGCGCAGTTTTTGGTCAAAAAATTCTCTACTACCGAAAAGAAGTTTGGGCAAAGCTTCTCGATTTCGCTATGAAGGAAACTCTGCACAGAGACCGTCGGCTCTTTGAGCCTATTTCAACAGAGGCTCTAGTATCCGGTATTCATCGACGAGATCATGCATTGGTGAGCCTAAAGATAGGATTAACTCCTTGCCAATTTATCACATGTTTTCAACTTCGCTTCGTGCCGAAGACAAGTGGTGCAAGACCCATTCAGCGCTTGCAAGCCAAGCCGTGGGGAAAAATTGCAAAGCGTCTTCCAGGAACATGTGGGATACAGACTGGAATCACAGATCCTGCTTTGCTAAGAAGAAATTTGGAAAGAGCTAGACGAGGAACAAAATCGTTCTTCTCCATAGCCCAGAAAATACTTCGCGTTTGTTGCAAACAGAGGCCAGAGCTTCTTGGAAGCTCTGTATTTTGCTTGGATGATATTTATTCGAAACTCGTTCAATTTAAGAAGTGCTGGGTGATGACTGGTCGCAAACAAATATTTGCCGTTGCTTTGGATATTGCAAAGAGCTTCGATACTATTCCTCTGAAAGTTCTCACTGACACTGTCGTTCCAGAAGTTCTTGGCCCAGTGCGGTATGTTGCAATTCGCTATGCGGTTGTAACTCGCAATGAAGCTACCGGTCGTATTACACGTCGTTTCGAATGTCATGTTTGCGAAGGACCCGGCGAAGAAACGTCTTTCAAGGCATTAATCACAAATAAGTTGTATCAGAGACATCCAAGGGCCATCTTCATTGATCTTGTTCGAGTGCAAATACTGCACCGAGAGGATGTACTTGACTTGGTACGAGAGTTCCTTTTGAACAATATTGTAATACTACCGAGATGCAATAGGCGGCCTGGTGGAACGCCTTATGCTCGGCAAATACAAGGAGTGGGTCAGGGCAACCCATCATCTCCCGTTCTGGCCAGTCTTTTCTACGGGCACATTGACGTCGTCACCTGAAGGAATACTTACAAGAAAATACACCATTTCTTAGCAATGGCAACAAGAGTGCGATGATTTTTATACGGCAGATAGATGACATATTTTTTGCTTCTACCGACAGGGAAGTTACTTCAGAGTTCACTCGAAGGATGACCGAAGGCTGGGACGAAGCATCTGGATTCAGCGTAAATGACGCAAAAACAAGGTTCAACTACGTTGCTAACTTTGGAACACGAGAAGGCATGAGAATCATCCCATGGTGCGGACTTATGGTTGACACCAAAACTTTGGAAATTCGATGTGACTTCAGCAGATATGTACATCCAAGACTCTCTCGCTTACGAGAGTCGCTGTCAATTGATTTCGAAGCCCATTGTGGTCAGGGACTGGCCGGTAAGGCATGGACCTGCTTCAGACCCAAGATTCATCCTATTCTGATGGACGGAAATATCAATTCTCGGCGAAATGTTGCCCTAAATGTGTACCAGGCTTCGCTTTTATTAGCTTTAAAGATTTGTGCTCATGCTCTTGCAATCGAGGTGCAGAACAGCAATTTCCTGCTTAATATTGCACAGAACGCAATTTGTCGTGTGTCTGAGCTTGTTCGCAGATCTCCTGCCTCCGCCGTCGGAAGAGAGCACAGTTGCAAGCAGCCGCTTTCGTCTCGAGAGGTTCAATTTCTTGTGGTTCATGCTTTTACATGGGCTTTTTCTGAACGTTTTAGTTTGTATCGTGGAGGAAAAGTCACCGGAAGATTAATTTCAGCTGTTTTGAAAAATTCTATACAGAATATTGAAGGGGAACTAACTTCTTGTACTCCAGCAGTAGTGAATATGCTGGTGTCCGTGACGAAATGTAACTTAAATGAAGTTCTTTGGAAAATAAAACTTTAACAGATGTCCTCACATTCAGTCTCAGTGGTGCTTTAAGAAACTGTACATATTATATAAATGAGGTTGAGACGGGGAGCCTTGTTCTCGTCATTCGTCTTTGCTGCCACCACGAGCAAACACAGCGAGCTTGGGGCTTGATTGCAAAATAGTGTGAAGAGGGGAGTGGGAAGTTAGGCCCCTGGGAGATCGACGAGGACGGCCACTTGCAGGCGTGGCGTGATTTGCTGTTTGCGAAATTGGGAGGTTGCTTGAGTTTTCTACGGCTCCATTCGGAACTTCAGACTCGCTGTTCATGCCTCTGCTTGATCTTCTAATCGGTTCTTCTGATTGTATCCTAGAAACAGTTTCATTCCGAACTTGTTCGTCGTTTCGCTGCTGTCTCGACAATTGGTGAGTAAGCTCACTCAATACGGTTGGATCCGAAACTAATTCTTCCAGATTCTTCCGATGAGGTTTCAAAATGCAGCACAATGTACTCGTCAAAGATTCGAGAATGGGAGATCGTTCGGCCTCCAGGATACCACGTAATTCTAGCAGGAGCGGGACTAAACTGACTTTGAGTTCAGCCATGCGCACTTTTCGGAGAAGCGCGGCTTTTGTTTGTACTCCTGCTTCGTTCGTTCTCACAGGTGCCGCTTGTTCGGCATTCCCATCCCTGGTTTCGGACGGGCCTGACTGACATTTCTCTATCATTTCAAGAATGGCAAGGGCATCAAACAGAACTCCTTTCACTGTTTCGTTTTTGAAACATATCTTGCCGTCGACAACAGGAGTGAGAATTTCAGAACATATGCGACTGGAAAGCACAAGTATCTGATCCTCTGACATTGAATTAAGAAAAACTTCGTACGGATAATGTTTCCTTGAATTCGCTCCAGGTCTGTGCGTGTAGCTTTTCAAACCAATGTGAAGTTCTGGAAACTGATTATACTTCTTATTCTCAGTACAACCATTCAAGACGAACACCAGCTCAATAATGCTTGTGGACAGGAGCGTGTGGCTTTTCGGATGCAAAATTCGAGTGATGACGTATTTTGCTAAACCCCTCACCTGTTCAGAGTCATCAAGTAATGAGAGGGCTAAGCGGAAAAACACGGCTCCGCTTCGTACTTTGATGTAATCCTCTTGCAGCAAGGATCCAATTGATCCTAGAACGTGACACCGAATCATTTCAGAAGGATCCGCGAGTCGAGCAGCAATTCGGGTTTGGTAGGGTTCGACAATGGCTGTGTATCGACGACATAGATCAGACAAGACAAGAATACAATTATTTCTGACCGGGACTGCGGTAGTATCTTGAAGTTCTCGTATGAACAGCGGAAGACATGAACGGGCAAAGTTCTCAAAGAAGACTATATTCACACCTGCCGCAGCTCGATTACTCAAACCTTTCGGCTTGAAGGCAGAACAGAACAATGTGCCTTCAGCTAGACATATTTTGCCTAAGGTCAACACTGCCGACGCTCTTACAGCTGTCGACGGTTGAGATAAATTTGCCATAGCCAAGACGAAGTTTAACAGTGGCTGCGCTGGGGAGCTAGATAACTGAAGTTTGGAACAACATTCCCCAATTATCGCAAGCAGAGTCAAATGTTCCAACTCGGTCGTACTCTCTCCGAGCCCATCCAGTTCATTTTCACAACGTTCGAGAACTGACGAGCCCGAGAGCTTTTCAACACCTGCAATCGTTTCCACAATAGCGCGCACAGACTTCCGCCAGAATATTTGGTTCCATTCCGTTCTCTTGAATAGTTTTTCAATCAGTGAGGCAACTGAATCGTTTTGCTCCTTCAGCTTCACATCTCCGGAAAAGAATGCCGCTACTTGTCCAGATGACTGCGAACACTCCACCAGAGCACACTTGTACAGCTCAGAAACCCGCAGTTTCTTCCTTGCAGCTGTCGTAATGTTGGAGTTTAGACATTCCGCAAAAAGAGCCCATGTCCCATTACGCATCATTTCGTGACTGACAGTCCCAAAGGAGCTTGGCATTGCCTGCTGTTGCTCATTCTGGTCGACAAGTATACGCATCTCCAATGCCTTGAGAAATGCCACGGGAAGCACAGTCTTCTTGGAGGCCCGTCCCATTACAGTGTGAAGAACTTCGGAAATAGAGCTCGCCTCATCTCCAGCTAATGCCAAAACGTAGTTGAGAAATTGAGTTCGAAGAGCGTCATCTTCCCAATTCGATGAACAATTCGTATTTCCTTCCTCTGCCAGAGATTCAATAAACAGCTCTGAAAAAGAATCAATACATGCCTCTTGGCAAGTAATTTCATCGTCTTCAATTCTTGGCAATACCCCAGACGTCCATACCGTGATTATTTCTCTTTGCACTTGCGGGGAACTGCGAGTCATCAGATGGAGGCTGATGCTCGTCAGCTCCAAAATTACCGCCTTTCTCACTGAACTCGTAGCATCTGAAGAACGCACTCGAATAGAGTCAAGCCAATCATGAAGATTAGCCTGCGCGCAGATTTCTTCGCTCGTACTTCCAGTTGGTGCCAAATTCGATGCTGGCGAAGCAGTTTCACTACGACCATTCATAAGCATGACCCTCACCAGGGCACCAGCTAGAAGAACATACGACTTTCGAACAGAAACCTTATCATCGCGTGCAAGGGTCTCGAAGTATGTCTTTTCCGAGCACAACTTTTGTACCAACTCCTTTGTTTTGCTGAAATCGATCTCAGAAAGTACAGTCGCCAAACTGGATAATGCCTTCGCACGAACAGCAGGGATTTTATCTCTTGTTCGGCCGCATAACACTGACGATACGGTGGTAAGGACCTGCTCTTGAGCACGCTGACAGTTTTTAGAATCCAGAAGTGCTTTTGCACATATATTCGACATAAACACGCGAACTGTACTTCGAGGGTGCTGCGAAAGACGAGGAAATGTTTCAACGAAAGCATTTTTAGCATCAGAATCAAGGCTGTCCATGCATCGAGTGACGACTTCGAACACCGTTTTTCGGTGGTCCGATTTTTCGGGAATGTTCGCGCAGCAGTAGTGCAGAAAACCAACAAACTGCAATTTGCCGTCAGAGCTGCCGGAGGTGGTCCGTACTGGGAGTGAATCTGTCTCCATTAGGTCTTCTTCTGTCGCTGGTGCAACTTCCGCGGCTGACGCATCTTCGAGTGCTGGCGCATCTTCATCAGGATCTTCACCTACTGCATCTTTTTCCAAGGCAATTCTTTCCACTTCCGCTTTCTCCGCTGCCCCCACAGCAAGCAAAAGATTAATGAGGTCAGTTCTGACCGGTGCTCGGAGATCAGTCAGAATGATAGGGACTAATGCTTTGTAAACAAAAGTGAAGTTTATGCCAGCTGAGTTCTCACTTTTCACGCGAGTGATTAACTTGAGCCCAGACGTAGAAACACTTCGTTCAGTTGACGTGGGCGCTCTCAGCAGAAGTTGCGCAAAACCGTTAGCCGTGATTTGGCCGATGACGGCAAAGTTTTGAGCGAATGTTTGCAGCACGGATATTTCCGTGAGCACCTTCCAGCAAGAAAGTGAGACGTTAAAAATTGCTGAAGCAGAATTTCCTGGCTTCTTCTTCGTACCTGCCGCTGGCCGGTCGTCGGCAGAAGACGGATCGCGTTTAAGCAAATTTGTCATTAAGTTAATGACGGCTGTGAAGGCTGCCTCGTCGTACGCAATAGGGACAAGCTTAATCAAATGCAGATAGAGATGGCATGCAGCAACCAACTCATCGGCACTGAAAGCCGAGCTTCTCTGAACGATATCAAATACGGCATCTCGCACAAGGCGGTACGGAATGTCTGCAGAAGATACTGGTCTTGGCAAAGACAACAGATGGTCCTGCAATTGCGCTATTGCCTGAGGCGTGGGTATCTGAACATCTTCAATTGCGTCCGCATCATCAATGTTAAGCCGCTTTAAGCACTCGTAGAGAGCCTGCGAAGAATGCGCAGAGTCATGTTGAACGTGCTCCGACATTTTGATTCGTACTGAGAATGAGCAAGCGCAAGGACGACGAGTCTTGATTCAGCCTGAGAAGACAAAGATGTCCCGAGAGACAGCAGGGCCGCAGATGGCTGTGCTGGCACTACACAAAATTGAG
>JADWZK010056954.1_pt1 | contig 19834 bp, 14 predicted proteins | sample 8957641 | NCBI WGS metagenome assembly JADWZK01 (sample SAMN16576796, study PRJNA672827) | algae metagenome | host: rhodolith | place: South Korea: Udo, Jeju | collected 2014-09-18 | reverse complement strand
ACTGGGCGAAGATCAAAACGCGATGACCACCGGAATTTTTCGCACTCACAGAGGACCCAATACCGCATTCCTCCAAAATATCACGCAGCCCAACGAGTTTCGCACTGGATTCAATATCGTTAATCGTTCGGCCTTGAGCAGCCAGTTCTCCCGTAATTCGATCGAAGTGAGGGTGCTTCTGCGTGAGGACGAGCTTGGGATGACTGCACAGTCTTCGAAGGTAAGAAAGTGCTTGGAAAACGTGTCCATTCTGTGCCGGTTGGCCACCACTCTGTATGATACCTCCTTCGGACACTGCACCTTGAGAAAAGTCTTCATACAGGTCAACTTGCAATCTCGTCATTGAACAATAATAATCCTGCATAATCTTCGGAGGAAGCTCCGATAGCACGTCGTCCTTAAGACGGCGCAAAACAAATGGAAGAACCTGGCGATGAAGCGCTTCCGTCGCAACCATTCCTCTTTGTTGATCGGCTTCGGTGCTTTTAGGGTCTCGAGAAGCAAGAATTGGTTTGCCAAACATCTCCTTGAAACTAGCTTCTGAACCAAGGAATCCGGGCATCAAAAAGTCAAACATCGCCCATAGCTCCAAAACAGAATTTTGGATTGGTGTACCAGTTAGAATAAGTTTGTGTAGAGGTGATAACGTTCGAACAGCTCGAGCGACTTTTGTTTTCGGGTTCTTAATAACGTGACCTTCATCGAGAACAACATAGTTCCACTTGATATGTTCAAAGTACTGCAAATCATTGCCCAAAACATCGTAGCTCGTGACCACAAGTGTTGTATTCCTGAAATCACATCCTGCGCGAAGCCGAGCTCTCTGTGTCGGGGGTCCTGCATACTGGATTACCGATCTGAGGACGTGACCGAAGAATCGCGTCGCTTCCTGAACCCAATGCGCCACGATTGTGCTCGGACATACCACCAGAGACGGCAGGCAGAATCCGTCACTTCTGGACTGCATACTGATAAAGTCGCCAGTGATAATGCAGAGTGTCATTAACGTTTTTCCCAAACCCATATCGTCGCACAGCGCACCATGCAATCCATAACGATTCAGAAAGGCCAGCCAATCGAGACACTCCTGCTGATACTTTCTAAGAGTGATGCCGTCCCCAATTGTTGTCGGCAGCTGGTAGTGCGTGCGAGGTTCAGTTCCCAGCAACTGCCCGAGAAACTTGCGCGCCTCTAGGCGCTCTGCAGACATGGACTCACTCATCTGAGGATCATCGGGAGCTCCACCTTCCAAAGGAATGAGTCCCACAAGAACCCCAAACACACCTGCCGCTGCCGCTCGGACAACAGAATCATCGTCCACCATTCGTTTCATCATGGGCACAATCAAAAATGCAGCATACGGAATGAGTTTTGTTCCCAGCCTATCAACAACAGCCCGAAGAGATAGAGCTGCTCCCTGTCGAACGAGTCGATCCGCTTCCTTGTTATATTGCGATCCGTCCAGCAACGGAAGCAAATTATGGATCACTATCTGCATTCCCCGACCAGGCAGGGCCGCAACACAGTCCGCAAGACACTGAGAGGCAAAACGAGTATTAGACCTGCTAGGTGCCGCGGCGCATTGTATTACGGACGGTAAAATGCTTGCAACCCGTTCATGCAAAGCTGGATCTAGTTTCCCAACTATGCATTGCAGAACCATCAAAGACTTTCGGACCACTGTTTCATCAGCTCCGCCTTGTACGAAACCGCTAGAAACTGTATCCCAAAGCCAGGGAAGTCTATCGAAAATAGTTTCCTTAAAACGGTCACAGAAAGAGCAGAAGGCAGAAGAAGCGCCTCGTTTGGCAAGACTTATTGGATCGAGCTCGTTTGGCGCGTTTACAGAAGCCTTGTCTTTTTTGGACGGCTTCGTTACCGGTAGATTATTTTCACGGCCTTCTTCAACGGCAGTCAAATATTTGGTTAAGTTTTTGAGCATTAAAGATAACGGCTTTTGCGCCCCACGTAGAGAGAGCCTGTGGGCGAGCTCGGCAAGCGCACTCGCAGACATGTTTTGAATATGCGGATTTTGAGAAAATCGGATACTGGACATCAAAGCCTTGATAAACGAGCTTACGCGTGCTGGAAGAGGAATGCCAGTGGCCGTAACCACGGCAGCAGTGGCGCTAGCTGCTAAAGCAGTGGTGAAGAGATCCTCCCGAACCGTAATGAACCCGAGAGAGGAAAGAATTCTCATTCGCAGAGCATTCACCATCTCTGCGCGGCGCTTTTGCATGTTGCTATTCTTCACATGAGCCTCCCACATGGCCCATACTTCACCTGTAACAATTGCTGTGATCTGACCATGTAAGGTACGTGCATATAATGCGGCGTTCACCTTATCTCGCTTTATGGCAGATTGTTTTCCCTGCTTGCAGGCTTCTCGAAGAGTTTCAAAGTTGGGAAGTTGGCTCAGAGGAGACCCTGACACAGCGTCTAATAGAGCAACAGAATCCGAAAACAAAGCACCAGCCGAAATACCGACTTCCGCCACGGCACAGTTTCCTTTCAATTCAATCTCTTTCACCAAAGAATCAGTGATAGACTGGGGAAACGATGGCATATCCTTCTGGCAGAATGCCCAGCCTCTGCATACATCGCACGCAACTTTCCGTTTTACTGCGAATGGGCTCCAAAGGCACTCCATAAGAGACTTCTCGAAGAAGTCATCATTGCTGGGCCAGACATCTGCAAGTAATCCAAGAGCTTCCCCAACATTATGCTGCATAAGTACCGCATCATACGGACCTTCGGATGTTACAGCGTCTTCGCCCTCAGTGTGCGGCTGCGGATCTTCCCTGTGGCACCTTTTGAAGCACGCGCCTTCGCAGCCCGACGGGCGGCTGCCAATTTCCTCCTTCGCCGCGCACTGCTCGACACAGCCTTACCTTGCGCTTGGTCAAATGCGGCGGCATCCGCCCTTGTCTCATGAGAGGCAGCTTCCAGCCAAAACGGCAACGCGCTCTTCGCACCTAGTACCAGCGTATTCCTCCCTTCAGTCACATCCGCCGTCAGTACCTTAATAATTCTCTCCCAAACGGATTTAGAAGTTTTGAGAGTCTCCTCGTCCGTCTCAAGAAGGATGTTTCGGAAAAGTCTTTGTAGCGCCTCGCCGCAAATAGGCTGTAGCCACAGTGTCAAGTCGGCATCAGACAAAGAGCTCACAAGAGTATAGAGCAATTTGATGGAAGCTTTTCGGACAGACTTTGAGCTGTGGCGCAAAAATGGCCAGAGGCGCGGCACAATATCGACAAGAGTAGTACAGAAAGGATCTTTACTCTTGCCATTTTCCACTGTCTCACCCACCGCTTGGTCATCTTCAAGATCGCTCATCTCATCTGCCAGAAGCGACGGATCTAGCCAAAGCTTGGGAAAGCCTTCTGAGGGAGGAATACTTGTCATTCGGGCAAGCAATCGCAGTACGCTGCCAGTTGCAGCACTAATGTCATCAAGATCAGGCAATGCACACCAAAGAACAGAGACCAGTTTCGGAACCTTCTCTGGCATCAAATCCACTATAGCCTGCGCCACAGGAATTAACGCTTCTCCTGCTGCAGCTCGAACATCGTCATCGTGGTCCTGCAAACCGTCCATTATAGGTTCGAGGGCTAATCCAAGAAGTTCAGTAGACATGTCCTGCCGCACAGCAATGACGTATTGGATTCCCAAAAGCCCTGCATGTCGAACTTCCCATTTAGTTGTATCCTTCACTTCCAGTAGACGGAGCACTGTTCGCAAAAGACATAGAACATTTTCACGACTCATCGCTTTCGTACATGCTCCCATAATCATTGCAGCTGTCTCTCTTACCGGAGCCACAACAGCGTCCCCCACGAAGTCACCAAACCTGTCCATTGCAAGAACACAAACCAAGCGACAGCACATGTCTTCAAGCCACCATTCATTCTCTTCTTCTCCTCGCTGTTGGGTGAATCGCCCTGCGCTGCCAGCATGCCGCTTGAGTACTTCACGAATACCGACTGCGGCGCCATGTCGCAGTTCCCAACGTGGGTCCAACAAATCTTGCTTGAGTAATTCGCAAGTTGATTGAAAGTCCCACCAGTCCGACGCAAACTCCGTCTCAAACTCTTCATCATCCATCTGATTTTCCGTGGCTAATGCGCTCAGGCTGAACTCCTCGGCCTGTCCGCGATTAGGATCTGTAGGTCCATCTGCTGACCCTGAGACAGTACGAATTCGCTTCAGTGGACGCACGGTACCTGATTCTGAATTCATCTTCGCCTTTCTTTTCGCCTCACGTTTCAAACGATTCTTCTCGCGCGCACTTAATCCAGCCATGGCATCCACGATCTCGCCAACGGAAGCTTTTTTTATTTCCGGTTCTTGCTTCGTATTTTCCTTCAAATCTTCATCTTTTAGACCCAATATGTCACCTCCAGATGAAAATCGATCGTCAATGCCAAGATCCTTTCGCAAACGAGCACGCTGCGCCGCGACATCGGACCCTGACGATTGGTATTCATCACCGGTTGAACCAAAAAGCATCGTGCCGCTGTCCATGATACGAATTACGTCGAGTTTCGAAAACGTCAACCCCGGTGCCGGACCTTTCGATGCAGGAGCAACAGCTGGAGCAGAAGTTGGGGCATCGATAACATTTTCGACTTTGACCTCAGCCTTTAATTCTGCCTTAACAGCAGTTTCTTCCCTTGGGGCTTCAGGTGCCGCCTCAAGGACAGACTCGTACTTCGGTGCAAAACTTGGAGACTGGTCGGCAATTGCAGCAATAGCTTGACCGGCAGCAACCCTAGTGTCCCATGTCGGAGAGCGTAACAAACGGCGAACACGACGAAGAACAGGGCGAGTTTCAGAAGGGTGGGACGCAACAAGTTCGCCAATCTGCTTCGCTGCCATTCGACGGACGGAGTTATTAGCTCCACTATCCAACAGGCCAAGGAGACCGTCAAGGCGGGTGGGACCTCCACCTTGACCATTGGCTGACATTGTAAGACGCAGATGCGCGACACCTTGACGATCTATTAGCCTAGGCTTCTCTTCTTGCCATTAAGTTGAGCAATGTACTTGCTCGTCGGAGAGGTGCTTGCGAGCATCGCCATGGTGAAAGATGTCCCGCAGCCACCTTGCGCCCTTTATATCCGGGTGGCGTTGGGTTCAAGGGGACGCTAAGGGGCGATCACGTTCCTCGTCTGGTCAGACAGCCTGTCCTGAAAATGATATTGAATAATTTTGCATGTTTATGAAACATTTCTGACCAAGGGTTCAAATCTAATAATTTAGATAAATTTATAGTTCTGCTGAGTGTTCCAAACGGAACAACGTTCGTATCATAATTTTATTTGTTTTATAACTGGAACGGTATGATAAAAGCCGATCTATCCTTAAAAACATTATTTTCGACCTTTTATTTTGGGAAATTTTGACATTATTATTTCTTGTAAGTGGTGGGCACGTTCCTCGCAGGTATTTTTGACGGAAAGTCTCGATTCGGCAAAGTTTCTTAGGTTGTGAAGCGCTGCGCTGGGTGAACTACCGTAAGGTGTCGATACACGTCAAGGGAACAGCCGAGCTCCAATCACACTCTGCCTATTAAACTAAATTGTAAGTTTTGTCTTGGAATGTAGATGACACCTACCAAGAAGGCAGGTAGAATATCTTTTCTTTTGTTCCTAACCTATTCTTAAGCTACTATACCCTACATCGAACTGCACCAGGCAAAGGAGTCAGCTCCCCCCACTGTACAACGTTCCCCAGACGAAGAGGTCGTCGTAGCAGGAACACTAAAACGTAAGAGTAACAGATGCCAATCAATCCCAATAAAATCCACGCACCATTGCTCATCGTTCTTACGTTTAGCTCCTCCTGGACTGTTGCCAACGTAGCCACAACGTTGGCTAGAGCAATAAATAAAAAGGCGATACAACCCGTCACCACAAGCCATTCGTTCTCAAGCATGTGATTTCTGCGTGCAGATTTCAAGATTCTGATCATTGGAATCACAGCAAACGGCAGAGCAAAAGAAAGGACTATCTGGCTCAGCACAATTAGCCTGTCCGCTCCTTTATCTCCGGCATACAGCGCTGTGGCAACAGCAGGTACGATTGCAACCGCCCGCGTACCAAACGAGGCGAACTGTGATGAGTCCAAATCCTTGATACGCAGGAAGCCTTCCAGTACCGTCTGCGACGCAAGAGTTCCAGTCACAGTCGCCGCATGACCGCTGCAAAGTAAAGCGATGGCCCATGCAAAGGAGGCAAATTTCGTGCCCAGCACGTTTTCCAATAATAAGCTCGCTTCCTTCAATCCAATGTTCTGAAATGCCTTTTCATTTCTATGAGGAAAAAAATTGTGCAGCGCTGATGGCAACCACCGCACAATTTACAACAAAGGTAGAACCAAAAACAAACCCCGTTTCAATCGTTGCATCTCTGCACGTTTTCTTAATGTCCAGCCCTCCCACATCATTCCGCGTTACAAAACTCTCAACATCTGTCTGAGTCGATAAACTCTGTTGACGGGTGGCATCACCACGGAGCTTCACGAGCCAGCTGTGTAGAAATAAGTTGTGCGACATGACCAAACTTCCGAGAATACCGATGGCGAGAAGGGAGCTCTCTCGCGGGTTCGCCCCTAGTTTTGGAATCACAGTGCCTTTCACCATGGCAGAGACATCTGGGCGAGAGATACAGAAGTCGTACATCAGAGACGCCGAGAGGATTACGAGCATTCCTTCGATTGCTAGCTCAACCTTAGTGAGACCGTTTTTCTGAAAATAAAGAATCACTAAAGTATCAAGAGCAGAAACAATGCAACCAAACCACAAAGGCCATGCGAAGAGAAGCTGCAATGCAAACGCCGTCCCGATAACTTCCGCAACATCAAAAGACAAAATTGATACCTCTGCAACGACAAACAGAGACGATAGAACAAACGGTGCGTCTGAATATTCAATAGCACACAGCTCCGCGAGGTCCGACCGTGTCAAAATTGCGAGGTGCGCGCTGATTGTTTGTAGAAGCCATCCCGCAATGCTCGAGTACAACAGCGTCCACATAAGAGAGTATCCAAAAATTGCCCCCGCCTGAATGTCAACTTCTAAATTCCCTGGATCGAGTGCAGCAACACAAACAAGACATGCCGGACCAAATGTTGAGATAATGCGACTGAAAAGAGACTGTGAAGCGATGCCATTGTTGCTATCTTCAGCCTGTGTTGCGGAAGATATGTCGGCACTACAGCCATCCTTGAGACCCATCGTCAAAGCGCACACATGATTCGAACGTGCGTATTCAGAGGACGTGTCTATTAACCGACTCTCCGATGCCTCGTGTGTCAGTTCCGTCCATTCGTGTAACTTCCGTATCGCCATAAATTTACTTCCACTTCGGCCCAGAATTGATTGGGACAGGGCCTGACTTAATGATGAATCAAACTGAATTTATGAAACGACAGACATATGGTTTTTATTGGTTGACTAACTTGTATCTCTGATTTACATACAACCAATCAGAGTAGTTTCTATCATACAGGATTCTAGACTCCGTCAACGTCCGTCGCTGGATCTCAAACTTGTTGAGCACAACAGAGAGCCAATTATCGCCTATTTCGCGTTCTAGTTTATCTCCGCGCATGCGCTGCCCGTATCCCAAATTCTTCAGAACCACTGCGATTTCACCGGATGTCGGTCTCAGGTATTCAAATGTTAGCCAGTTTTTCCTTCGCAGGCGCGAATGGAAAAGGAATCCTTTTTAGTCGTTCACAAAGATCTCCAAAATGCAATTCTCTCCGTCCGAGCATGTTAGCCGCCCGGGACGTTGTGGTAATTGGCGGTGGAGTTATCGGACTTTCAACAGCATTTGAGCTCGCTCGCACAGGCAAAAGAGTTCAAGTCATCGTCAGAGACGTAACAGAGTCCTCATCAAAAGCAGGTGCCGGCATGTTGGCGCCAGTTTCAGAAGGTCTGCACGAACATGTAGATATGCAACGCCTCTGCTCCATATCTCGAAATATGTACCCGAAATTCGTGGACGATCTGCAGTCATTATCAGGGATGAATATCCAATACGTGTCCCATCAGGATTATCTGATGCCTCTGCTTCATGATGAAAGCACATACGACGTTCCTGGCGGTACATTCTTGGACACTAATATGCTGAGAACTGTGGAACCCACCCTTGGTCCGGCCGTGCGAGGAGCAATACGCGTTCCCGGAGACGCTCATGTTAACAATCGGGCTCTCGTGGAAGCTTTGCTAATGGCTTGCCGAAATTTGAACGTCCAAATATCTGAAGGCGCAGTGGTTCAGAAGCTGCAGGTAGCCGCGGACGGATCCGCTGTCGAGGGACTTGTATTGGAATCCGGAGATTTCGTCACTGCAGAACACTATGTTGCTGCATGTGGAGCATGGAGCAGTAGATTACTGAAAGGCATTCCAGTTCGTCCTGTAAAAGGACAAATGCTATGTTTGAAGCCACTTGACACCGGAAATAACTCGAGCCCAACTCTCCAACACGTCCTTTTCGGAAGAGACGTGTATATAGTTCCCAAAGATAATTGCTCCAAATATTACGTTGGGGCCACTGTTGAAGAAGCGGGATACTGCAGGTCAACCACAGCTGGCGGCGTTCTCCAGCTGCTGAACGCTGCAACGACGCTCGTGCCCAATCTAGCAGAATACTATATTTCCGAGACATGGGCCGGGCTTCGTCCAGGAACTCCAGACAAAAACCCTATCATCGGATATTCTGATTTCGAAAACTTGACCCTTGCAACGGGCACATACAGAAACGGAATTTTACTCGCTCCTGCGGTTGGTAAACTGAGTGCGGCATGCGTATTGGACGAAGTAGAGAGCCTGTCTGCCGAACTCCAGTTGCTTCTCAAGCAGTTCTCACTATCCAGATTTCTGGACCCATCATCTTTAAGAAGTCGGGAGGATCTCACGAAGGAACCAGTTGTGCGCGTCAAGCCAAATGCTGCGAACGTCAAAAATGCAAATGCTGATAAGATTCGTACGCAAGGCGTAGAGAGGCAGAATGGAGCCGTCGGAACTCCTGAAAGCGGGAGTGGAGCAATGGTGTGGGTGATACTTCCAGACGGTACGAGAGAACCAGTGCAACCCTCCGCACGCTTTTTAAAAATGAAACGCCTGGCGTCGAGGAACACTGCAAGCAATGGAATTTCAAATGAAACCGATAAGCGTTTGGATCCTGAAAAAATCGGCGCCTCAATATCGCCATCGCCATTACCGACTCCTGAAGTGCCCCCACCTTCAGCAGACGTAGGAACAAGCAACGATGCTTACGACGACGTAATGCAGTACAGAGATAATGCGGAGCAAGTCATGAGTGAAGGAATGGCCAGAAGTCGTGCATACGGAAGGACAAAGTCGTCCCTCGAGAACGATGACGAGGTACTGTCGTTGTCAGCTGAGGAAGAACGTCAATTTGATGCAGCGTTCAATGCAGCCAAGGAAGAAATTGCAACATGGGATGACACAATGCTAACGCAGAATGAATATTCCGTTGCTCCTGACGACCCAGTTTTGTTGCAGAGCGAATTTCCTCCTGCTACCACTCGTCAGCAAGTTACGCTTTGAAGTGTGTTGCTGAAAAAATATAGATATTGACTGTGACACAAAAGCGGGCTTCCGTACGCGACCATGCTTTGCGTAGTTTACAAAATCGCGGTAAAAATTATGCATCGATTCAATTTTGACACACAACTGGAAGATATATTCCAGTTAGTCTTTCGACTTTTTCCTTTTGCTCTTCTTCTTGCTAGATGACTTCGACTTTTTGTCTTTCTTGCTTGACTTGGGAGTTGCAGTAGCATCTGCAACTGGTTCACTACTTTCCTTTGTTGATTCGGGATTCTTCTTGTCTAGTTTTGGCGAAATGGAAGTTTCCGTATCAACAGCGTTCGTATCGATTTCGGTACTTTTCTTCGTCTTTCTTTTCTTACGACTGCTTTTCTGAGTCGATTTCTCTGGCTTTTGCCCATCACTGTTCTCATCCGCAAATCGCTTATGGCCCTTCTTGACAGAACGATCAATTGCAGTTGTTGCACCTCTGACTGCGTGGAACAAGTCTTCTTCTTCAGGAACCAAGAAAGCGTCCAGTTTCTTCACAGCCTTTCGCATACTTCGCACATTTTTCGGTTCATCGTTGTTCTTGCCTGCAAGAGCTGTCTCAACAGCACGCAGCCTGGAAAAGGTATTTTGCACTCTGGTGATATCGTCAACAATGGGATGCGTGTCCGCTTCGACTGCGTTTGCCCGCAAATACATGTAGTACAGTGCATTCACAGTGTATGCAAGTGTGGCGTGGACACGAGCTCGCGTCATAGCTGGAATTTGCCCAGGTTCTTCAGATTCTCTGATGGCATCTATCGCCTTCAGCATGGGGCGAATAGCGCCTTCTGCGGAATCGAGTAGCTTCTGAAAGGAGGCCATTGCGTTTTGAGCACTTGCAATTTCTTCATCCATGGCAAGAAAAAGCAAAGCCTAGCGGCTCTGTCGCAGTATCTTTCAAAAGTTCTCGGCGCAGTCGTATCCCAGATTGTGTCAAAAGAAAAGTTGGGGTATTGCACCAAAACGATACGGCTCTACAGCAGAATCTGCAAGATTTTTTCGTCGACGACGCGTTCCGCACGCAGAACAAGTTGCAAGTTTCGGAAACATCTAAATTATACGTCGACAGCTTTGGCTGTATGATAGCCTTTCACTTACACGATGTCAGGGGTGACCTTGCATGTCAGCTTTGCTACATACGATGACTGGCCCTTCACAAAACTCTTGTTGTGGTCGTTTAGCGATCAGGAAGAAACCGGAGAAGCTATACAGTGTAGATCAATTCTAAACAAAATTTCTTAATCGAAATATTGAGGTAGCAGAGTCAGTGATACGCCTATTTTCGACACTGTCCGTGCGTCGGAGCTGCGCCTATTGCCATCAGAAATGTATTACAGTTCATTCTATTTTGCGATTGAAAGTGTACAGTACCGGTATTACCGGTATGTAATCACACACTGCTATACTTTGTTCTTTAATACGTTGAAAATGTTTTTTGCAGTTCGATGCCATTGCATCCCCTTATAGTGTCGTTCGGCTGGATTGCAAGATTGTTTCCAAGTTGCTCTGCGTTCTCACTTCCTTGTATACTCTCGTTCATCGCAATTCGTGGAATATCGATTGTGCTCTGGGAGTGAGGGAATGTTTCTTTCAAACAAACCCCGCCGTATTCAACCGAAGGACGCAGCAAGGACCTCTGGTCTGGGAGGTGTGTTTCACTGAGCATCTAGCACTGGAAAATTCGTCTATGCGCAAAGACCACTAACATGACAAGTGTATCTGGATTGTCTGCTCTCTGTCCGCGGAGAGCATAGCGCGTTCCACGATTCATAAGAAAGTTTCGAAGAGGGGTCCGACGTACGGAAGAGCTCAGCATCGCCGTATTGTCGACGATGTCGCTGCCCGACTTTTCGATGATGTTCTTGAAGCGGAAGAAGACTACACACAGAAGAAACCAGCCCGGAAAGATCGGAAAGTAACTTTTTTAATTCCAGGCAGCGAACCTACTGATGAATTGGTATGTGTCGTGGAAGTCCCCAAAACTTCCACGTCGAACGGTAAACGCCCAATACTCAGCTCGCGTATGGCTTCGCTCTTCAAAGAAAATGGCACACGAAGGTAAGACCGCAGAATATTACAACACGAAATGCAGTCTAATGCGAACCGCAATTTCTAACTGTTCATCGCTTTCCCATTGCTTTTGCAAAGCTCGCTGTTGTCTTCCTCAATTTCCAATACGAACCTAACGATGGCCCACACTGAACCTCGGTACGCACTTTCATCGGGTGATGACTGGTTTGACAATGATATAACTTTGCTTGATTCATCCATTCTTGCCCCTCTCGACTCTTCCTTGCTTCGCATTTAAAACGGCCAGGGCTAATATGCGCCGGTGCATCCCGCGCATTCCAATGCTTACGCAGACAATCGTTCACGGTTTTTCGTGAAAATGAAGCTCTATTTGTGCATCCTGCCGAATGAAGCTTTTCCTTCCATGTCTTCCCAAAATGCTTTACAATGACAACCTCAATGTCATTGTGCGTAAGACCCACGATTATTTCCACAGCTTGCCGCTATGCCTCTTCAATGCTCTGCTCAATATTGACTTCGACGCAACGCGAGGACGTAAACTCTGGTAAACACACGATGCATGTTCTGATATGGGCGGACACATACGTTAAACCAACTTCATCAACAGACCCAACCAAAACGTTAATATAAGACTTGAGACTTGCTCATCAAGCAGTTGACAAATCAAAGCCCATAAGATCAAAATCTAAAGCTCACCATCTCGCTCAAGACAGTTTACACTATGCATATCTCCGCGGTAGTTGGCCGGGCGGACGGTGCATTATTCCGCAAAGTTGCAGCGCAATCTTGCGACAGTTCAACGACTGGTCTGCGCTTTCTTTGCGGAAAGAGCACCGTAGCAATTACCAATTGCGCTCGCCAGGTCCTGTGCAACACTCACCCGCTGCTGCACATCCGCTCTCGGCTGATTATCGTAGAACAGCACGACGGCAACGACATGCCCGCGGATGAGGAACGGGACAGCGAAGCAAACGATAAGCCCACACCGCAACGCCATTTCGCCGCGCTTGAAGGCGCCCAGGGAAGCCTCGCTTTTCAAGTCGAGCCATTCCGGCGACAGCGAGGTCGCAATGCGCCCCACCATGCTGTCATCGCCGGCCTCAAACGTCATGACCTGCGAAACCGCGACAAATTCTCGGAAACCGGCCGAGTTCGGCGGATTCGTAGCGGAAGTGACACGCTCCAACTGTAGCACAAAGGCGTTGTCTGACGCACTGTCCGGAACCCCGGTTCTGTCCTGTCGCGCATCCATACGCATCCAGAGTTCTGAATGCTTCCAACTTTGCAAACCGAGTAGTAACCGCATGAAAGGCTCGATGGCGTCTTGAATTATTGCGGCGTTCGCAACGGTGTCCTCGACCCACTTGGCGCGGTTCGCGGGGCTCGACATTACGAAGCGCATTTCAAGGGTAGACACTTCCATCTTGAGCTGTTTGACGGCGTTTACGCTAGTGGCGATAATCTGAGATTTTGTCTTAAGCTTGCAATCTGGGATAACTTGCGGGAGGATTTGCTCGAGCTCGTGGAAAAGCTCGCCCAGATTGTCCCTGTACCGCTTGCTATGTCGCCGATGCAGCTCCTGTTTCCGGCGCTTTCCTGCGGGCCGGTCTTGTGCTGACTGTGACTGCGGTTGTGCCGCTGGAGGCGCGGATGTGGATGCGGATGCGGAGGCGGATACGGATGAGGGTGCAGGTGCAGGTGCAGATACGGGCTGGGAAGTACGGGCGCGGGGCGCTCTCGCTTTGTTCTTCATCGCCCTCTTCCTCTTCCTCTTCGCCCTGGACAAAGAATTCTTCGGGCTCGCGAGTACCCGTGGGGTGTGACGGGGGGCGCGGGGACGCGTTCTGGGCCAGCAAGTGGGCACCGCTCTGGTTCTGCGGCGGCAGTGGTGCGGCGAACAGAGCTGTTCGCGGGGCGGCGCTGATCTGCGGTTCGTTCGGGCCGTTGGTTTGGATTTCAGCGAACAGGTCGCTGAAGTACATAGGCTGGCTCTGGGTGGGATGCATAATGAGATGGGATGGCGTTCGTCGGCTTCGATGCTGGTTGGGAGGAAACGCCCATGTCAGGAGCAGGGTAATGTACTGTACCGGTACAGGTATTTAGATTCCGGAGTAGGCAGAAAAGGGGATTTTCGTGGAATTTGGGAAAATTAAGGGAGAAGAGCGATTTCGCCGGAGGACAGAATTGGTTGGGCCAGTAGAAAGTGCACAATATCGTGCTCAACATGTGACATAGATACATGACCTCGCGTATGGAGTTGCGTTGTGCATTTCATTTTTAATCTGAGTAATATTTTCTTCTTTGTCGGCATTAGGCACGGGCCTGTGCATTTCAAGTTCCAGTACAGTCCGTAATAACATGTATACGCGCTGCTGTCAGTGCCGGATCAACGGCTAGCATCGTTAGGTGAGCACTTCCTCTCCCGATGTTCTAATCTTCAAGGTCGGAGTCTTCCACAAGAATCTCCCGCTTTGATTCCTCGGGTCGGGATGGCCCAGGCGCACTTTTTGAGTTCTCCGCGGAAGATGAAGCCCCTGCAGTGCTAGAACTGGAACCGGAAGCATGCTCCTTGGTCCACAATGCTGCAGTACGGTCAAAGAGGGTTCGATTGCGCTGAAACTGGTCAGATATGTCCGGCATGAGACCATCGTCAGGATTTGGTGTTGACATGAGAGCTTGAATGGTGGTAAGTACAGTGCTTATGTTTAGGGAAGGTTTCCATGCACCTTTAGGTGGCATGTTGAGCGTGTCCAGACAAATTCTACCCTCAGTGTCTATGTTTGGGTGATAGATCTTTGTCATGAAACGTATGCTTGGCGGCTTCAAGGGGTACTCGGGAGGAATTTGAATGTCCAAGCGAAACACACCGCCGGCATACGGAGTACCCGGTGCACCAGCTATTTCACCTTCCAATCGATCTAAACGGTCTCCTGATCCGCGTGGCCACGCCGTCACTCCTGGTGCGGCTCCTCTCGAAAGCATTTCCAGCTCACGCTTCATTCGACGAGTTAGCATTCCGCTCGCCATCTTCGTGGTGGAGGTAGATCCAGTCAGTGGTGTCACGGCCTGACCTGTGCCTCTCAGTGGCATTGAAGAGAATGTTTCACGTTTGTGCCGCACTTGTCCATTAAGTTCGACAGCACCCAAAGTTTACAACCATATGTAAATCATAACGCTTCTAGAGCGTAAAACTATTTCTCCGTTCCGGATATTTTTTTCGATGTATGAACTTTGGCAAGCCAATTAAACCTATGGTAGAGAAAATTTTAGAAACTTTTCCAATATTTTCGAAATATGTCTAGAAATCCAACACCGAATCAACGTTTTGCGGAATTTTCAATTTGGTGTCTACACTCTGAAGCTACAGATTACGGAAGTAGAGCAGTGAGCCTGCCGCTCGCCGGATTACCTCCTTGCGTAATTTCGCAGGTTCCGTGCGGCGCTCTGCGCTCGCCAACTCTGCACCTGCTCCATGGTTGTCCCAGGAAAGTCTGAGAAGGTGAAGCCGTCAGTTTACCACGAGCAGGAGATTGCTCGTGGATGGCGCATTCTGCACCAGTACCTGAAAATCGACGTAAACTTGGACACCCACACCATTCGGGGAGTTGCTGAGTTCTCTTTGCGCGCGCTGAACCAGCAGTGTTGCACCGTCAAAATCAATGTTCGCCGGTGCAACATCTTGTCGTGCAGCGTCAACGGCGTGCCGACGTCTTTCAAGTTGGAAAGCCCGCTTGACTTTCAACCGCTGCTGGAAGCGGTTTCATCAGAATCTCCACCGCACAGGATGGAGGACGTCAAGCTGGAGTGTGACGTACAGAAAGACTCAGCCGGCGAGGGGGAACTGAAAATTGACCTTCCACCCTCCATTTCTGCGGATGTTATTGACGATTTCAAAGCGCTGTTACCTGAGCAGAATGAAACCGAAGATGCTCCAGTTCCTGGTCCCATGCCTCCTGCAACTACATTGCTTCATGAGCTGCCGCCCTTGACTGTTCGCGTGGAGTACGAAGTGTCAAGTCCGACAGGCGGCGCCGTGTTCTACGGCAGCCCCGGATCCGAGAACCTGTTGCACGACCCGATGTATATGCTGACTGAAAGCAGATACGGGCTTGCTCGCTGCTGGATGCCGTGCATTGACTCCTTGAACTGGTGCGATCGATACGTGTTCGATCTCGACATCACGGTTCGCAGTCACCTCGTGGTCGTTGCTTCAGGGGACTTGGTCGAAACGCGGATTATTCCTCCAGACGAAGAAGTGTCCTGCGAAAGGAAACTTCATAGTTACAGAAGCGGCGTCCCTGCGCATGCGAAAGAAATTGTCGTCGCGGTCGGACCTTTTATGCCTTTTCCAGACCCCGTGCTTCCCGAGTCAGTAACTCATTTCTGTCTCCCAGGCCAAGCCGAGCAACTTGTTCAAACAAGTCCGCCATTGTTCGCGAGCGCTCTTGCGTTTTGTAGGGATTATTTTGGCTTTGATCCCCCATGCACTTCGTTCAAACAACTCTTTCTAGGCCCCCTCGGGGAAGGAAGGAACACGAACTATTGTTCTGCTGGGGGGCTTGCCGTACTCTCTGGAAGTCTGTTATGCACTCCGAGATGTATTGACGCGGGGTTTGAAGCGCGCGAAGCGATTATGTCAACTCTGGTTCAAAGTTACATTGGCTGTTTGTTGCGACCGCGAGGTGTTGATGACGCCTGGATCATTGCGGGACTTGCGGCGCACGTAACAACGTTGGGGCTCCAGGCCCTTTTCGGGCGCAATTGGTTTCGATTCCGAATGCTTGATGAAATGAATGCTCTATGCCAAGAATCGCCTGCGGATGCGGTAGTTCTGTCACCAATAGATCCTGGTGTTCACATTGACGTAACCGCCCAAGCAGCCCGTCGAAGGGCTCACATCATTGTGTACATGATTGAGCGCCGAATAGGCAGCGACATCATGCGGCGCGCGTTGCGAGATTTGGTGGCCGAAGGAAGAAGCGTCATAGTTGCTCTGTCCGCGGCATATGACCATTGTAAAAAAAGTCAAGGAGACTCGTCGTGCTTCGCGGCGGATTCGTTGCATAGTCTAATCTTGAAAGCGTTTACGACTCAAAATTCTTTAGAATTTTCCAAGCCTGAAAAACTTGCTGAGGATGAGCCGGAGGAAGAAGCTTCTCTAGTAGCGTCAAAGCGCCTCGGGACTGGAAGTACAGCGAGTGGTTTTGATGACGGACTTTTGGGTATTGGGGTCGGCCCTTTTCTGAAGCGCTTGCGCGCAATTTGCGGAACAGACGTTCGCGCATTAGTACGATTGTGGGCTGCATCCCGCGGAGTCCCTCGCTTGCAGTTTGGTTACAGATACAATGCAAGGCGTCATATCATTGAGTTCGTGGTGAAGCAAGAAGGCGTGGAACCTGGGGCCTATTATAAAGGAAAGCAAGGGCTCCAGTTTATTGGGACCGTGAATGTGAAGGTCATGGAAGTGGAAGGGGCTTCGGACCACTCCGTGGAAATACGAGACGCTTATTTTCTTGCCGAGCTTCCGTGCCACTCCAGAAGGACAAAGCACAAATCAACTTCGCAGACGGATAAATCGGTACGCGAAGATGCTATGCCGGCCTCTCCAGTTGTTTGGGTCCGAGTTGACACAGACCTGGAGTGGTGCATGGATGCGTCGTTTACGCAAGTGGAGTCCGCATGGACATCCCTGTTGCAAAGCGAGAGGGACTCATTAGCGCAATACAAGGCTTGTCGTGGACTGGCCCAATTTGGGACTGAATCTGCTGCGAAAGCTCTTGCTGGGATTTTGGAGGATGATCAGGTTTATTGGAGAGTACATGCCGAAGCGGCAGACGCTCTGTCACAGTGCAAAGGTGGCTTGGATGCCCTGCTAAAGTTCTGCAGAACACGATACACGGACCAAGGAGATGACGGACGAGAAAATGTGAAGCTTAACAACTTCAGCAATTTTCGGGACTATTTCGTCAAGCGGGCTATCGTCAAAGCTATCGTAAAAACCAGGGACTCTACTGACAAGGCCAGAGTACTGCGAAGCAGGATGCTACCAGAAGCGGTTGATTTCACGCTGGAGCTACTGAAAGGGAACGATAATGCCGGGAACGCGTATGACGATGACTTTTACGTCTCGGATTTGATTAATGCGGCCGGTACCATCGCTGTAGAATCCGTGGCTGACCAGGATTTTGCTCTTGGGTCTGCTGATGACACGTCATTCAGCGCTCGTGCGGTACAACAGATTGATCGCTACCGAGCGTTGGACCGCCTGATTCCGAGCAAATCTGGTGCTGTTGCTTGTGCCGTGCTGAAGTCTCTGTCAGAGTATGAAGCTGCCAGGCTTGGAACTTTAGAGAGGAAGAGGCTTGGTAGTCCTGTCCAGGACCTAATCTCTAGCAAGCACAAGGCAAAAGGCACTCTGCTACGACTTGTGTATGAGCACTGCAGCCCTCAGAGACAGCTTCGAGTTCGCCTTCAAGCTTTGAAATCGATTGCCTTGGTTTACAGCGCGGATCTGAGGTTTGCCTCTGGTTACTGGGACGCGTTGACAGGGACTTTAAGGGACATGATATCATCGAGGAAGGTTACAGGCCGACCCTGTCATCTACTGCCCGACATATGGAGCCCCCCGCAATTAGGCTCGGTGTGATGGACGGGTTGAATGAAGCCATCAGAACCAAATTGTGGGGGAAGATGGAGCCACCGCTAGTGAGTGCTCTGCGTCGAAACACTCGACGAGCAAAAGCTATCTGCATTCGTGTTCGTCGCATCATAGTGGGGGATGCTGACGACCGCGTTCGCATGGCTGCCTTCCGTTTTGCGACTAAAGTATGGGGAAATGGGGCTCCCGTTTGCTTCCTTGGACGCACAGAATATGCGGAAGCTTGCAGACTTGCCTCTCAGTTTGCGAAAACGAACCCGGATCAGCTGAGGAAGCGCGTGGTTCCTTTAGAATATCGCTTGAACGGACAGGAGTCCCCGGTGCAGTTTAAAGCTCCAAAGCCGCCAAAACCAACCAAGCATTACAAACCGCCTAAGTCTGTTCCGCTATCGTCTTTTGGCAAAACGTCCTTGTCGAAGCCAGTTCTAAAAACTGAACTTGAGCCTCCAAATCTGCTTGTTTCGAAACCTGTGCCGAAGCCCACGGTCAGTGTTCGAAGTCCAACGCCTCCACCGAAGCTGGTTAGCAAGCCCGCTGTGGAGAATAAGCCCCTGGGCAAAATTCTATTGACAAGCAAACCTGCACCAAGACAATCGACCCCGCCACTGCCGGTGCTGCCTCCTTTGAGGTCAAAGGCGGATCCATTGAGGATTCCTGTGGATAAGAACCCAGTCGCCTCAAGACCGAATGGCATGTCATTTTCCACGGACGCCTTAGATCCGGAGGACGTTCGCTATATAAGGAAGGCTTGGAAAGAGCGGCAGAGGCAAAGTGCAAATATTGATTCACCAGTGGCGGTCGAAGATAGTCGAGGAAGCAATGATCGGATAGAAGGAGACGTCTTTGATGTTGATGCAGAAAATCTTGAATACGCGAGGAATGGCGACGGGGACGACGGACATCACAAAAAGAAGAAGAAGAAGAAGAAGAAGCGAAAACTCTCAGAGCTTGAACAGTCTGAGCTTGGAATGAATGAGATGAGTAGCAAAGAGAGACGGAAAAAGAAGAAGAAGAAGAAGAGGAAACATGATCACGAAATGAACGGACTGGACGACGACATCCCGATGGTTGATGGAGTACGCGTGGGGAGCTCCAGCCACCATCAACTAACTCCCGAGCCCAAGATAGGGAAGTTCAAGATCAAACTGAACAGACCCCCGGTGTCATAACCCTTCGGCTCACGACTATTTTTACTTACCAGACACACCGACTACTGTGTCGCTCCTGCTTCCGTTTTGAGCCCAATGCGCTGCATTCTCGCCGATTTCTCGTGTGATTATGGACTTTGCTCTCAATATGTAAGTAGTTTGCGTCCATTGACATTTTCTTGGCCATCTTGGGTTTTCTTCTGACGTCACCAGTGGCTCCCCATTGTATTTTTTCAGTGCTGCGATACCGATTGTCGAAGTAAGTGAACGCGATTACTATCACACCGTGTCTAAAGAAGTTGTATAGTGCGGACAAATGCTGCTGCTCGTGACAGCCAATGCCTTCTGCAAATATCTAGATTGCTACTGAGAAGGCCTTTTGAA
>JADWZK010096168.1_pt1 | contig 19850 bp, 8 predicted proteins | sample 8957641 | NCBI WGS metagenome assembly JADWZK01 (sample SAMN16576796, study PRJNA672827) | algae metagenome | host: rhodolith | place: South Korea: Udo, Jeju | collected 2014-09-18 | reverse complement strand
CATAATGTAGAGCTCGTGATTATCCCCAAAGCGTTGCATGAGATGCATTGTGAATCTAAGGAACATGGTCGGGATATGTTCTTCGACAAATTGGCCGAGTTTGGAACAAAAGTGTTTGCATGAGGTATCGCAAAAGGAAATCCAGATGTTGTGAAAGGACTGTTTTTAATTCCCAAATCCGTGTGTGGATTTAGAAGTGGCGGAGGTTCAAATGCTACTATGATACCAATTTAAACCCTACTTGTAACTTTACTACCATGAACAAGAGACGTCCTGACTGGCTAAAATTGAGCTGTGACCTTGGAACGCGGGGGTGCCATACGACGTAAAATCATGTATGATTTTTGCTTATTTTTACACGTCGTATGCTTTCGTAATTATTTGTCCACTCTCAATTCACTCGGTCGCAGCGTAAATCCGGCAACCGATTCGTGCAAGAACAAACCCTTGCGCGAAGTAACCAGACACCGACTTGCCGCCGCTACAACTGTGAGTCCGGACATCTCCCGCGCAACCTCGGCGTTGGACTTACCTTCTTGCGGGCTCCCAGAATGGTTTCAGAATTCTCTATCGAAACGAACTTGAAAATACCATATAATCTCCTTTGGAGGGTACGCTCTTCAGCGTGCTTCATGAGTTTTCTCGTCAAGAACGGTGCATTGAACCGAATGGATGCAACGCCAGTGGAAACCGTGAAGGACTCTCTGAAGACGCGAAAGCAAATATACGTTCCGAAGACAATTGAAATCCCGGCGATGGTGAAAACAGTCTTTGACGACACGTACTTAGAAGTAACGGACACCCAGGAATGGGACGAGAAGATACCGTACGAGGCCAAGTTTTCTATCATGCCCGGCGTTTTGCAGGACTACATTACAATGAGCGGCGTTCTCAAAATGAAACCATCCGCAACCGAAGGAGACAAGGGTTGTATTCAAACCATCGAAGGGTCATGTCAGGTGGATATCCCCTTCGTTGGGTGGTATGTTGAGCAGGCTATTATCTCGAACATGCAAACATTTTACGAAACGTATCCAGACCACATCACTGCGTTTGTGCAAATGGTCGCCAAGACGTACGGCGATGGTACTGCGGATCCGCTTGATTTGGCGTTTGAGCGCATGGTCAAGGAAGAGGAATTTAAGACAAATCGCGCTTCAAATAGCACCACTGGACCCACTGCAATCTCGGAGAATGGGAGCAATGGCTTTGTTACCAGCTCTATCACTGAATTCGGTACGAAACGACGTATTGACACTAACACAGTGACTTTGAATGGTACTGTTGTAGGGGACACAAGCGATAAGCAGGTGAAGTAGGTCTTGGAACGGCTAGGCCGTGGAAAACATGACCCGATGCTATTTATTTGTTTTTTTTTGTACTGTATTTTGTTTTGACATAATCTCACTAAAATCGAAACTGTCGCAATGGAATGACCTTCAGGAACCCCAACAATGTTGGCTTCTTTTTCGATGGTGTGACTGCAGCAGAAGGCTTCTTCCTTCCTGAAATGACGACGAGGTAACATCAGAACCCTGATGGCAAACGCCGTGCCAATCGGCTGAGGACTTGGGCTATCTCAATAAAACTCCTTACTTGCAACTACCGAACGTGTCGAATATAAACGCGTACACGCAGAGAGAAGACGACGCATATAGCCCCGTTAAAAAGTATTCAAGAAGTAGCGAAATTCCCATCAATTTTTGATACAAAAGAAAGATCACCTTCCGCAACCCTCAGCAGGACGTCAATTGTTGGATGCATTCCTGGATTACTACGAGCCTCTTCGACAACCTCTGCGTAAATTGCGAGGGCCTTCTGCGCCGCCCGTTTATCGATATGCCCACTAAATTCCTTTGCAATGTTGGCCAAAATAGCGAACGACGCCTTCTTCCCTTCAACATTTTTGATAACGCAATCATCACTTGGACTGCGGATGCCAAGATTCTTAAACTCCAGCAGCTCCACAGAAGTTCCTGCAACTTGAGGAAGAGCTTGCAAATTAGTTGCGAAGCTCGCGGTCACTGGGGCACACATCCGCGCCTGCTGCCTCGACCGTGGTCCTGCATATCGGCCTCTCCCCGAAAGGGCCCTCACGCGACTCTCGCCTCGGGCAAAGCAAGACGCGCCACCCGCGGCTGCGAAGGCGGAATACATAGTATAGTGGAAGCCGTATCGTCATCTGATTGCTTGCGCAAGAGAGATTGCTGACAGTAAGTGCCGGAAGGTCAATAATATTTTTTACGAGAAAGATGGTAAAAGCGACTACATAAAAATGGGTTCTGGTGTAGTGACGACGGTGGGGTTCTCGATAAGAATTCGAACCCACGCCACAATGTGATAGCGGCCTAAACGCTACGCCTGAAGCCCAGAGAGACGCATCGGACAATCCGTCATGACTGTTAGACCACTCGGCCACGTCGTCGGCAAACACCGTTCTGCAAGAAGCAGTATGAGCAGCGCGTCACTGGTTACGTATTTGAGGACGCCAGCCGTAAAGTGCAACGTGGACAGGTGTTATCCGGGTCCACGTAAACTTCGTGTCAATAGATCTTCCGAGACGACGGTCGGCGCGCAATGCGCAGGTTATAATCTGAGCCTCCACTTCCGGGAATTTCGAGCCGTGAACCGGTTCGCAGAGGAAGAAAAAGACACCTGTTCCGTCTTCAAGGTACGTCAATGCAAATCCCTCACATTTATTTTATTGTTTCCAAAAACCAGATCAAAATTGCGTGTAAAGGGACCGATCTTCGGATCGGTCACAATCCAACTCATGCCCAGACAGTCTGGAAGAGCCGATGCGTTGATGGAGACGGCGCTGCTCGAGTGCGAGGGGTCTTCGGACTTGTCCTGCATCTAGCACTGCTTGCGTCTTGCGACTGTGTTTGTAGTGATAAACTTCGCTCACCAGCTCGGGTTGGTGCTTCATCCGTCAGCCACCCCTGGTACCTTTGATCTGCTTCGCGTTCGATTCGTTCGGAAGGAGGAACATGTTGTCCTTATCTATCGCAAGCAAATGAGTCATTGCCGCGGGACATCTTTTTTTTGCATTAGCCTTTCGTGCATGCTCTAACATTGGTTGGTATTGATTGTGACTTTCCTATGTTCTTCTGGTGCTGCAGTTAGGAAACGAGTGCAGAAGTTTCGCTGGTATAGTTAGTATTTTTTACTTTTATGTTGGTAAACTTTTGTGCATTTCTACTATGGATTCGAAGCACTATATCGTATCTAGTCGTTAGTCTTCACTTGTCCTGAACTTACGGGGTCGTAGAAGATATCATTAGTGCTGTTGCACACAGGCGCCACTTGCCAGTTGCGATACTGCGATCAACAGGGACAAAAATTTCGCACACAAGGCGCTGTCTATCGGCACTATCGTACAGAGGGAGCAGAATGTAATTGGACCCATTTTTCTTGGCCAAGACATCTCTTGCTGCGGAGTTACCCCACCAGAAGTTGCAAACAGGCAATTCGTTTGGAGCACCGTCAGAAAATGCAACAAACCCTTTTTCATCGTTCCAAAGTCCACCTTCTAAAGATAGACCTTGTACAGACCACGCAGCACGACCTTCAAACTGCTTTCTGCCCGCTAGAACGGGTCGCAGTGTATTTTCAGGAATGCCTGCTTGTTGAGCCTCGAACTGACCCATTGCAGCAATTAAAGAGCTTGGTCGTAATGCAAACAGGATATTAACCTTCTTTTCACTAATATCGCTGGAACACAACCTCGCGGTGAGCCAATTGTAGCTGGCACTTAACTTTGAAAAAAGACCGTGAATAGTCTTTTCTGCGTTGGCATATTTACCAAAGGGCAGCCACTCCTTGGGAATGGTACTTGACCCGTGCTTATCCCATGACACTGCGGCCTTGCGCAGAGACAGACTTCTTGGGGACTCTCTTGAGCTTCCATCAATGACATTTTTCAAATTCTCCAAATCCGCACGAATAGATAGCACACATTCCGAGCACAGTTCTTGTTCCCGTTCCAAGTAGCGTTGCAAGGCGTTTGAAGAATTCATTTTGTTCTTCGAAGTGCTGTGGATGTCGGGTAGAGAATTCAGCAGCATTTCAATTTTCTCGCGAAGTTGTTCTTTGGAATCTTTGACTTCTACCTCTTCTTCATGGATATCCTTTCCTTTGACTTGCAATGGAAGAAGAGCAAGGAAAACATTAACAATATTCCGTCCCTCGCGAACCTTGTAACTCTCGCTTGTTTTAGGAGGCATACCAAACCAATCCGTGGGGGCGAGCAGGGGAAGCTCCTCGCTCACTTTCAACATGAGAGGGTCTTCGACGGGAATTAAAATATTGGTCCTGACATGGGACGCATCGACAACAGCAACGTTTGCGCTCTGTGCATCTCGGAGTAGAACTCGATATAACAAATCTGCTACGAACTCATGAAGAACGTCAGCATCAGCCTGATGCTCTACACGACCGCCATACACGCTGGTAGATAGTAGATGAATAAGAGCAGTCACATTTTGTTCATCTGTTAATTTCACTCCGGATTTGTGATGGTGTGTGACTGCGTCCCATGCACTGACCAAGTCTCCTTCCGAAAAGCTGTATGGCTTTGAGAACCCGACGGGTGAATACTGCCGACGTTCCAACAAAGCTCCGTGCAACCATGTGATTGCGATATATGTCCGGCGAAGCCACTGATCGTTGAAACTTGCGTTCAGTACGGCGTGGCATCTGCTCAAGTTAGTCCGCAGACTTGACGGTACTTCAAAGGCAAGCACTCTGCAATCAACAGCGAGATCAACGAACTGCTGTGCAGCGCTGCTTGTAACCTCTGCTGCCATAACAAGAAGGTAAGGCAAGCCTTGCTGGTTTTTCCTAATTTCCCTTTTCAGTCTCTCACAGCACTTTCTTGACGCAAGATGCACATTTTTCATGAGCAACATCAATGGTTCCCCAGCTTGACGTCGAGATACGGCAGAAAGAATATTTCCAATAACCTCAGCTGTATGCTCATTGCTCAAAGCGATGCTTTCAACTGTGAGGGACAGTTGAGAAGCTATGGTCGTCGCTAATTCGCATGGATCAGAGTTTGCACCCTTAGAACACAGAAGAAGAGGACGGTACAAAATTTCGCCCTCGGCGCCGGTATTGTTCACAGGTTCTCCGCTTGCAAGAGACTTCATTACAGATGAAAGTACAACATCTGCTCGAGTTAATGACCCATGAAGGGTTTCTTTCCCTCCAGGAAGTGCATTTCCAAGTTCATCGAAAAGCTGAGGTAGCAGGCTCGTGTTGCCGTCATCACCTGTCAAGATGTTATACAACGGCTGAGCTGCAATGTCCGCAAAAGTGAACTGTTCGGGATCTTGAGCTGCTTCCTTTGTGTTTGTGTTCGCAATGGTTAACAGCTTTTGGCACACTTTTAAATCCTTCACATGTACAGATTCATTTCGAAATCTACCGTGTGATGTCTTCGCAAGCAAGGAACGAATTTCAGAAACATCGTCAGGATACAAACAGGAATCAGTGGGACTTTTCCGGAATTGTGTTGCTCCAACAACCAATGCAGCTGCGAAAGCCAGCTTGTGTGGCGGGAAAAGGGACGGAAGAACGTGCAAGCAAACCGTCCTAACAAGCTCACGATGAATGTCAAACGGAGACGGCGCGGGGTCATATCCAGCTTTCGTCGCCTCGACAAGGGCAGCATCGAAGAGGTTAAAGAATTCAACTGAAGAGAAACGGTACAGAGGGCTCAAAGATTGCAAGTTTTTCAATATGTTGTAAATACACAAACCTGCATGTGCCAGAGTTTGGTATTTCTCTTCATAACTTCTTGCTTCGACAGACAACAACTTGTTTTCTTGTTCCTGTTCCTGTACCCGAACGGTCTCTTCTTTCAGATTGCTAAGTGTCTGAAGAAGAGTTCCACTCAGTAGCTCAGCACCCACGTCTTCGGCATTGCTAATCTCCAAAAGAAGAGAATCTTCAAGCTCTTTCTTCCTCTGCTCACAAGCGAGAGACATGACAATATAAGAGGTTCTTTGCTGTTCTATTGCTGGCTGCAAAGCTGTCAGCGTACGAGATACGCATTTCGCTTGCAATGCGGCGGGGCTCATGGCGAAGGATACGACGGATGATCGAGACACCGCAGCCGGTGGAACTTCCGAAATATTTGCTGTAGACAAAAACATGCGGAAACCGGGGCTTAAAGCAACATCCTTATCTCCCAATCTTACCAGTCGCTGTTGTGCCCTCTTCATGTCACCATTCGTTCTGCGGTCCGCTTGACGAGGAGATGTACTTTTCTGGATATCACCAGAATTACCAAACGAAGATTCTTGCCCGAGTAGTGGGAGAACTGTATAGTCAAATCTCTCAGCATGCTCAATAAGAACGCTGGTCCCAAATCGCACTGCTGATTCGACTGCTCGAATGTACGATTTTTTCCCAAGTTGACCAAACGAAGTGGTGCTCATTGCTGATAGGGCTGGTTGCTTCAGACTTGTTCGCTTGCTTATAGGCCTGCCTTGCTCGGTGACGTCACCTAAACCCAGTATAGATTTAAGTATTTCAGATGATTTCCCTGACGGGTCGACAATTAAAGGATAACGAGCGGAACGGAGAAGAATGGCATAATTTTGCAGACTGGTTTCATCGACCGGTAAGCTTTGGCGAGTCCAAAATGCTCGGTCTTCGGACGACGTAAGAAAATTAGACAAGGATAGAGTGCTATCCAATTCAACACCTTCGTGCTCTAGAGCCTGAGTCCAGTCTTCACAAATTGCCTTCCTTTGCTGCTGATCTAAGGGACCAGCGTACGCAACAAATGCAGAAGCATAGACGGAATTACCCCAGACTGTACTTGCGTCTGCGTTATACTTTTTCATCTCCGAGACCCATCTTTCCCATTCATTTCCAAGCGAATCCAACATTTTCTCAGCCTGAACAAGTTTCCCTTCCGCATCTTGAATCTCGCCTCGAACACGTTCGGCTTCACCGACAAGGGCAGCATACTGAGTTCGGCATTGCTCAATACGCTTCTCTAATTCAATGACACTTTGCTTTGCCTGGATACTCTTCTCAACCAATTCATCTTCCTCCTCCTGCAATGATTCCACTTCGGCTCGCAAAGGTCCCACGCTTTCTTGGACTGCAGCATAATCCAATATAGCAACTGTCCATTCAGCAAGTGGCCCAGCAGCTAATGAAGCATAGCTTATACGTTCAATATCAAAGTCCTTGTTGCTCATAATCTTATCTTCAATTTGGTGTCTTAGACCAGCTGAAATAAGATCGCTGTTGAAGTTCAGAATGGAAGCAATGAACTCACGATCTCGCATTCTGCTCCTTATTTGCCCCCAGGTATAGCTCCCTATTGACTTTTGTGTCGCGGCATCGAGAACAATCATGACAGCGTCAAGAGCAGCTCGCACACTGGACGGAGGATTCGGCATTCCCCTCAATTCTTCAAGATTCTCTTTCCGAATAGACCCCACGGCTTCTCGAGCAGCGATTACTTTCGGCTCTACGGAGGCCAACTGCATTGTTACTTCTTCCTGTTGTACACGAGCAGCTTCAGCAGCTTCTTCTGCAGCAACTGCCAGCTTTTCTGCATCAATTTTTGACTTCTCCGCTAGTCTTTGCTCTTCACTCATCCTTCGCAATGTATCATTCGCTTCCGCTTCTTTGTGAGTTAGGTGGACAGTTTTCTCGCTGAGAGACTCCTTCAAGTCATCGACTGCAATACCTGCTTGTCGCAGTTTTTTGAAGGCCCTCTTTCAGTCGAGCGGCTCCCTGTTGAATGGACTGTGCCTTCTCCAGAGCAATTCGATTCAGCTGCTCAATAAATTCCAAAAAGTGCCGTGGCGTCGCCACTGTACTGTTATCGGACAGTCTACGGAAATGCTCTCTAGCAATGGTGTGCATCCTCACTGCAGAGTTGACAACAATTTGCCGCTCTTCCCCACGCGATACTTCCAGCTTCAAATCTGCAATTGATTCTAAAGTTTCCGAATCCCAATCTCCAAACCAGTCAACAATGCAGCGATTGTACAAAGCAGGGGACCGAGAAGCAAGGTCTTTAGCGTGACTGACTTCGGATCTCAGATCAATGTTGGTATTCGTTTCCTGACGAATAATAGGTATGCTGAAGATAACATGCAAATTCTCCCTTACTCCATCCAAGAATTGTGAGTATAGTGCTTCGTCGTGTGTCTCAATAGCCGTGGAACGCTTTTGATTTTCCTGAACTTCTTTCAAAAGTGCAGCTTTTTCTTCACCTTCAAAAAGCCCAGGAACATCACCGCATGCGAGAATGGAATTCATCATCTCTAAAAACGCAGAGTCGAGATCGTTACTTTCGTCAAAAATGACAACCATTTTGCGGTGATAAATGCCGGCCTGACGTAATACGTTCCGGATGTCATTTGCAAAGTCTTGCGCAGTGTACGATGCGTGCGACCTTACCTGGAAAACGGTAGCTCCAATCATCCAAGCCGCAAACCTGGCTAATGTCTTCTTGCCTGTTCCTGGTACACCCATTAATACGGCATGTCCCAGAGGGAGGCTAAGAACCCTCTCAATTCGAGCTAGATGCTTCAGCACATCATCAGTTACTGCAAACTGATCAAGAGCATCGTCCAAGGATGCAGCACCCCTCCCGCTCATCCATGCTCCCCCGAGACCTTCTTCTTCAGCAAAAAACGCGTAACCGCTGATAAACCACTTCTCGAAATTCTTCTACGTCAGAGACCACTTGAAACATATCTGAAGAAGTATCCTCACCATCGGACTTCAACCAGGAAGTATACATCATATCAGGAATAGAACTTCCGTCATGCCCGAAGTGAACTTTCAAAACTTGTCCAAGAGATTCTTCGGCAAATTTCAGCTCCGACTTTGTAACCAATCTGTCCATGAACAAGCGCTTCGCTTCATGGTTAAACGCCCGCAATATTTCTTCCCAAACTTTTTCCGTTGCACGGGTTGGACTCCCAATGGAACTGAACAGATGGGACGGTTCCAGGTTGCATGTCAAAATGTGCTTCATTCCGCGCACCCACCGAATCAGTTCTCTGACGGAATACACATAATGCGGTTCCAACGGCCCGGAGGAAGTTGGCGCGAATCGTTGCTTATTTGCAAGAAAGAAGTCCACCATAGCGTTGGTAAGGACATTGGACCTACCCTCAAGTCTGGAATCTAGGAATCTTAGAAGACCGGTGACGTGAACTTTAAAGATCGTCAAAAGGTCACGACGATTTGGCTGTTCCACTCTTACAAGAAGAGCATGCCTCATTAGTCGAGGAGGAAGCTCATGGCGGCCAGTGTCTTCCGCCGGATTACACGCTGCAACAATACGCAGCCCCTCTACGTTTGTCCAGCGAGCAGGTGCCCCGCTCCAGAACCCCTTCCGTTCCACAAGGCACCTTAAAAAGTTTGCCACATATTGCGTTTCATATTCATCAGGTTCTTCTAAATTGACCTCATCGCAGAATAAGACAGTCTGCTTGTGCGGGGCCTTCGGACTTAGTACGAGTTCACCGTTCAGACTTTTCGAGACTTCCATATGTGCTTTCAGTACTGCAACAAGATCTGAAACCGTAGTTCGCGAGGACATGCTTATGGTCGCAAGCTCCACACCGGGCAATTCATTCAACGCAGATGTAAGTACCATGCTTTTGCCACAACCTGGAGGCCCGCAAAGGACAATAAGAGACTGCTGCTCATGCAACATTTCCTGATTCCAAATCGCATCTCGAACGATCTGAGTAAGTCGCATTGATGACGGAGTGGGTATTACAATATCCGGACTGCCAATTTGGTTCGGCAGATTTTCCAAGACGACCTCTTCCGCAGCTGACGACGCAAAATTGAATGAGGTTCCTGTCTTACAATCGAATGCAGCTCCAAGTAGCGAGGAGCCTTCGTAGTCTGTCAGCACCATGTCAAGGAAGTGCGAGCATCCTTGCATGTGCTCCAACAGTGCTGTGTTCAACTCGACAGCTCGATCTTGAGAAAAACTGCTGCCGATAGCTGTCTTGGCAGATAGAAGAAAGCATTGTGCAAGAACTGCGGGAGTAAGAGTACTTCCAATACTGCGACCTGACCGAGTTGTTCCAAACATTGTTCCTTCCGATATCTTTCTTTGTCCCTCAGATTTGTCTTCGGGACCTGGACCAGACAGAAGTTGTGTCAACATGCTGGAGAACAATCCCATGACCCCGGTAACATAAGAACACACAGGCTGCCTGAGAATAGCATTTCCATACTTTGAGGTACTTTGTGCAAACACAGCAAACGCATCAGCAATATCTAGAATCTCATCACATACATCTTGCAGAATTCCAGCTTTTGCCATGGTGCTCTTCAGTTTGCACTTCAGAACATCGCATAATGGTTCTCCTTCATCAAAATACACCAGTCCGCATCTTGACACAGTGCTTGGGTTGGCATGCTTCAAATTGTCCACCTCGAACAATATGCGAATGGTGGGAGAAAGAGGAATTCGCTCACCACTAGGCAATGTTAGCAGCCTGGTGTCGTCGAGAACAGAGTTTAAGTTCTCAACCCAGTTTGGATCTATGTCGCCATCAAAAACAATCCAATGAAGATTTGCAACATTTTCAGTCATTTCAGTCCGCACTGAGCAATCCCGGAGCTTTTTCGTAAAGATTCCATCCGTCCATTCTCGAGTGGTTGAGTCTAGTGATCCGTATAATTGAGCAGATGTTAACAGTTTCGGGTCTATGACAGTTAGAGAGCAGCTTCTTTCAATCGTCGACTCTGTGCTTCTGTTTGCATCAGACAGACGACGCAATGACTCGAACAGAACCTGCCATGAAGAAGATTTACCACAACCCGCGTTCCCCACCAGCATGACTCCGGGGCGATGCCGAAGCAAATTGTACAGCTGCCCAATTCTCTCCAGAAATGAAGAGGAAACTTGTAAATTCCGTTCTTTGCAAATGGAACGAATGACATCTTCCAGTTTTTCGGGGAGATGGAAATCTGACGTTGACACGCTTGGGAACAAATTGTGAATGTACGCGTTATATTCGTGAACATCTTGTGGTAGAAGCCTTGGCTTCAAAGTTTCGTGCAAAGACATTACAACTGCACGATATTCATCAGTTTCATTACTGTTTTTTCGGGAAATATCACCTCTTGCGGAAGAAAAGTTATTTCGTAAAGCCCCGGCAATAACAATAGCGCTTTTGAGCGACCGTAACCCGAAGTCGTAATGTGGACGGGCTCTTATAACCTGTTTTAAGCATTCAAACAGATGAACCAGTTTTTCTCCCAAAGCATGCGAGGCATGGAAGCCGTACGACATCAGCAGAACTTCAGCAACAACGAGGTAATCTGGTCGTGGCATGGCACATGGGCGAAATAATGATTTGAGATTGCTTGGTAACTCGCGGCGACCCGAATACGTCGGGTTCATCGTAACAAATATTCCCAGACCACTTCCAATGGAAATAGGGACGTCACCACCATAGAAATTATCAACAGAACGATACCCATCCTTCACAGCATTCTGCAGCACAGACAATTGCTGAGAAGTGGCTGACAAGCTACTCGCGGATAATCTGTTGAATTCATCGAAACACACCCAAAAACCAACGCGAGATACGCCAGCAAGAATGCGACCAACTGCCACGGCATCAAAGCTCTCGTCACAGTTAAACACGACAACATTTCTGCCCATGAGTCGTCCCAGTGATTTGACAGTTTCTGTCTTTCCGGTACCCGCAGGCCCAAAGGGACTCCCACCCAGTCCACGGTGCAGCGCCTGCGATAGTGTTAAATAACAGCGAGAAGTAAGCGGAGTTTGCACTAAAGTATCGCCTACACCAAGATACTCCCAACCGTAGTCGAATCGCGCTTCGGCGCACTTCAGAGACACAGAAATGCCTTTTCGTGTAAATGCGGTATTCCCTTCATGTCCAACTTCCCAATATAGTCGAAGTTGATGATTCCATTCGTGAGCACTCGAATCTGATATACCTGCCTGTACCAAAGTCCGCAGTGTGTCCCTTTGATATACCAGATCCTTGATCACATGCTCTCTTTTCATGCCAATAGGATCAGGTAACCCTTTCTTTCCATCTCCAGAAATCACACAGGCGCACAGATGATTAAGCTTCAGGGTAAGCTCTGAAAGCAATTCTTCTAGATCACCACCCGATCCAGAAAGAGAATCGTCCACCTTTTGCGTAAACATTATTCTCGACGCAAGCAAAAGAACTTGCGACGGAAACCTCTCCAGAATTTGCGTCAAAGAATCGCCCGTTATTTCACTGTTCGTGTACAGAAGGCCTTCAAAAGCACGAAGTGCTTTGGGTAGAAAACCTTGCAATGACTCTTTCAGCGTCCTGTCAAAATTGGAAAGAAAATCGGTAATTGAGCTTCCTTCTTCGAAAAGTACGGGTCGACAAAGCTGAACGTGCTCACCCTCTTTGGATATTACAGACGTTGCGACAACTCCGTGAGTTTCAGTAAATCTGTATTCAAGCTGACCAATTCCAGAAAAAAGCTTTCCCAAGATAGGAATCAATGTTTCAATTCTTCTAGGGCTCATGGAGAGTACTAGCAACAAATCGGCATCAGACATGAAGAAAAATCGAGGAAAAACAGATCGCTGTGCTTCCAAAAACTTTGAAAGGCTGCGAACGATATCATTCAAGTCACTCAAAATTCTCTCTAGGCCTGTTGCGGAGTTCAGCCCTTCCACCAGTCCAGTACATTCAGAAAGGTAGCCGAAAAACGAGAGAATTTGGGAATTCACATTAGAAAAGGCAACGAATTCTCTCTGCAATTTCTTCCTCAGAGAGGACCCCCCGGACCCAGCATCGAAAAGGCTATGTAAGTGTAGCCACTGCATTTGGACTTCTGTGATTTGGTCCAGAACTTCTAGGCATCGAGCGAGACAGACTTCCCACGACTTGCGCTCTTCTTCGAATAAAGCAACGAACCGAGAACCGGCCATAGTGGACAAAGCTTGAAGCTGATCATGCAATTCGTCCACGAGGATGGGAATGCCATCCAAGAGTCTGATACCATCTCTTTGGACAAATGATGGCCGCCGCAAAGACCAAGTTCTTCGAACTCCATTCATAAATTCTGCCAATGCACTTTCTCCAGACGCTGTATCGAAAACCTCGCGGAGATATTGGTCATGCTGTAACAGACCAGCTTGCCAAAATTCAGATAGCTTCTTCTGCCGCACTGACTCGGAACCGTTCACATCTCCAAAAATCGTTTTCAGCACATCCCGCTCACGAAGAGGTGACAGACTGCAAGCCCATAGATTTGATAACAGCCCATGCACTTTTAGATGATTATCTGTTACGGCTCTTATCTTGGTTACAGCTGCCGAGGCACCATGATAAGATTCAAGAGCGGAAACCTCCGAATTAATGGCTTCAACCTCCTTCCTCAACGCACGAGCGTTAAAGTTCTCGAAGATTGTTCCTCCCACTTCGACAAGTTTCTCTGACAGCGCTCCCAATGTCGCTAGAGACTCGCACATTTTGTCCACTTCAACAATCAGTGTTTCTAACAGAGCATCCGAACTGCTTGGCTCAAACCGCAGAGCCCGCTCAATAGACTGCAACCGATTACTTTCCAGCTTCAGCTCCTTTACCTCCGCCTGCAAAGATGACAGTAGTGAATCATCGCTTGGAAATGATAAGACCTCTGCGTTATTGCCTTCGGATGCTGGCAAAGATCCGTACTTCTCCCAAACCTCACTACTGCGGCCATGGAATTCAGACAAGTTGACTTCAAAAAGATCTTTCTCTTTCTTATATTTGTTTTTCATTTCCGCAAGGTTCACAAGAACGCTGCTGCTCCTCTGGGAATGTAAATCCTTCAACATCTTCAATTCCGCATTAAGAACTTCATAGCTGATCCAATTGCTCGGCATCGGTACTTGAGACGTTTCGCTTATCAAAACCTCAATCTCCTCGAGCGCCATGATTTTCATATCAGCTACACCAAACACAGCTTCTTCCACAAACTTGAGCAGAAGAACAACTTCAATGGCGTCTTTACCCAGAACGTTTTTGATCTTCGATTTCGAGGTACTGAAAAGCTTGTACATTTCATGAGTCTGCCCTGCGCAAAAATCAGCACACTCCTCCAGGATATCTCGAATTGCACTGGTAACGGACGTCTGCAATTGAGTAGAGACAGTAACAGTTTCCAAGTACAGCGAAGTATTCCCATCCGGCACTTCCCGTCGCTCAAGAAGTCGGATTTCTTTGCATACCGATGAAAGCGAGGAGAGAGTATCCCGTGCAGTCTCTATATCACCGGACACAGATTTCAAAAGAGATGCTTTGTCCAAGGAAAACAAAAAGGAAAAGCGACTCCAATGGCGAACGTTTTCTTGAAGTTTCTCGAGTTCCTGTGTAACACATTCCATAGCTTGGGCAGCTGCTCGATTGGCACTAGTACCTTGCTCAAAGCAACGAGACAGTGAGGGCAATGGCACACAGTTCATAGGGTCATCTTCTTCGAGAAAGTCTCTCTTTGAAAGAAGATTGTGAGCATTTGCTGACAGGTTACGAAGAGCATTCAGAGCAGCCGTATGAATCACATTTACTTCTGGGTCCAGCAAATATTGATCTCCAAGGCTTGACAATCTCAGGTCCGATTTCAAAGCAGCGACTCGGCCGGCTTTCAGTTCTGAAGTCCAATGACGTATCGACTGCGCGAGAACAGAGTCAAAAACACTTTCAAACTGTCGCTTGACAAAGATAGTCATATAGTTTTCAAATTTCGCAGAGTCTGATACTCTACTTTTCATGGATCGAATCGTGTTGCTCATTCGGCGTAGGACTTCAGCGACTTGTTCCGTATTCCCGCTCCTCTCTTCTTTCATTTCAGATTTGAAGCAAAACGATGACAGAACCTCCAAAGATTCAAAAACAAATCCATGCTCATCAACCAGAGCTTGCAACGAATCACCATAAGATCTGCAGGATGTGAAGCATTTTTCACCGCATTCCAACAGGACTTCGAACGGATCATCACAAAACAATTTACTTGATTCGAACAACGCTTGTCTAGCGTTATTTTGCTTATCAGAAACAAGAGGGTAAATCAGCTGGAACGCAGGGGCATCAATGTTTTGCACAAGAGCGCAAGCGTCCGCGTAGCATAATACGGCGGATGATATGAGTGAGTGAACTTGTAAAATGCGCTGTGCCCCCCGAGACCGTACAATGAGCTCCTGATCCACAAGACCGGACAAAGTCGAGTCTTGCCCGAAAAAGACAATGGCACGAAGAATGACCATTGCCTGCTCGTCAATACCAATTTCCAAATCAACATTTTCCTTTGATGGAACTGTGGTAATAAGAGGGGACTTCGGGCGAAAAACGACTGTCCCAGATGATCGCATCCACGCTTTCACCAAAGACGCAGCGTCTGTCTGCTTGCAAAAGGATTCAACTTTTTCCACAAACTCAACCAAATCTGGGTCATTGCTCATTCTGAGAGACCCCAAGATAGTTCCTGTCTCATCCAGAATTCTTCGCAACGCTATGTTGATGACTCTTGCTTGTAAAACGCGCGTGCAAATTTCAGGAAGGTGCCGAAATTCCACGCGTCCGACATCCGCGGAACGGTAGCTCTCCCATTGCTTGCGAAGCACAGAAATGTTTGAGTTGCAAATGCTTAAAACTATTGATGAACAAATGCTTGTCGCGTTTCCATAAAAGGCCGATCGACCAACTGCGCGAAGTCCGCAGAAAATTGAGCCATTGCCGTCAAGTTCTGCATCTCGCATATGGTTTCCTGAAACTGAAGTGCAATCGCTTCCTCGATATCTTCTGTCGTTGATGCATATTCCTCGTGGGCAGAGGACCAGGATGCCACTCCACTGGGCGACGTGTCAAGCGCAAAACCTGCATCGCACTGCTGCACGACTGAACGGTACGCTGAGTCCAGCTTGTCAAGTAATTCGCCTGCTGCAGAACTGGTAAGAGTTTGCCTCTCCAAGACGGCTCGCAGTGCGCTATTATGGGATCGAAACTCAAACGCCTCTTCAATCCTCGTGCGCAATCCAGCAAACGCCGGCGGTCTTCTGGTCGGCAACGTTTCCCCTCTCTTCGATGCAATCTCTCTTGCGGCCATACGGCATCGGTCGTAGCCTTCCGACCAGGCTTCAAAAACTGTACAGGACGCCTCGACAAAGGTATAGAAGGACTGGAACGGAATATTAAGTAGTCCACCGCGAGACTTTTGAATTGCCTTGAGAGAAGAGTCTACTTCAGCGCTTAAAGAGTCCGTGAGAGACATGGCTCGTTCAATTGGGAGAGACGAAATGCGCAGCTTAGAAATCATATGTTCCCAGAACTGCTTTGCCGCATTCAGCAAGCTCTCTTCGGTATCCGCGGTACGCAAGGCAACGATAGGCAACCCTTGCACTAAATTGAGTACGCCTGCGGCACGAAGCCGGCCTGTATCCAAGACCTGGGTCATGTCCATCATGAAACCAGTAGCTCTACGGTTGCGTGCAAGTAAGTGCAGAGAAATCTTAATAGGGTCGCTGGAGAGAGTTATCTGCGCGTTAACAAATGCAGCATCAAGAGAGCTCCAAAACATGGTTTCCTCTTCCGCTGAGAGTGTTGCACCAGGACCAAGTCTGGACAGCTGAACGAGCCTGTCGATTTCTTTTCTCCAGTGAAGAACTTGAGATTGCAATTGATTAATAAGACCGAGGTCATTGATCATGTGCTCTGGGACGCTTTCAATTGAGGTATATTCGGGACTTTGAACAACCTCAAGAATTTGCGGATGGACAACAATGTCCGCAGGACGCACACGAACTTTCTGCCCTTTTGCAAGAACATCAAGAGCAACGGCCGCTTCCCGGATTCTCTTTCTTAATGATTCGCGTTCCGGTTTCGCGACACCAATGTCCATGGCGTACTCGTCAGACATTGGAATTATTGCAGATTCCAGAAACTCTCGCAAAGTACCGACAGGGCATTCGGTATCAGCGCCGATGACGAGAAAATCAAAAGCATCGCCATGGCGAGAAACAGCTGCAAATTGCCCAGATTCGCCCCGTAATAGCTTGGTGCGGCCATCGGCAATGCTCCGAATATTCTCAGCAGAATCCCTGTATCCCAAAGAAATGAGAGTAGATAAAGCCGCCGCTTGCTGCATATCGATGAGTTTGCAAAACGAATGTCAGCTGTCGGCAGAGCAGGCTTTGTCTGAGTTGCATTACCCCAGAAAACCTTGACCAAGTGGATAGACCACAGCGGCTTCCTGGGCACCGTACCCCTGGATGAATCCTGTCGATGCTCTGTACCCCCACGAGGACAGATTACGCGATTCGCAAAACAAACCTGGTCCGTGCGTGGACAGAGCATTGTACCACTGATCAATGTTTGAAGAAATGGCGGGAATTATCATAGCGTAATTTTAATTTTAACTTAGTGAACCAATGAAATTACACGATTGAAACCAATTTTTGCGATCGATTTGGTGGACTTCAAAGACTTTGTGTCAAAATGAGGCGTAATAATATTTGTTACGGTCGCATTTTTACTATGGCGTTTAAGAAAAAACTATAAAAAAACTTGCACTTTTCCGAAATGTTTCATGCTTTTCAGAAAACTATTAGCTATGATACATCGGATTTCCTCCAATGATCAGATAGGGCCAGGATTGACGTGAGCTGTGTATGTGGACAACGACGGCGACCAGAGAAACTTTGCGAGACCAAAGGAAGACGGACGCTTCTTCGTCGCTTGCTGGGAAGCGAGGTTGGCGAATACTCGTCACAAAGCTAGTAACCATGGAGGTCGAAAACATGGACACAAGTGATGAAGCAGTTCCTATGGGCTCTACCCTGCCCACGATCCTCTGCTGCTTGTGCGGAACTGCGATAACAGCGAATCCGTCGAACATGTGCGTTTCATGCATTCGCGGCCAGGTGGACATTACGGAAAGCATTCCGAAGCAGAGCTCTGTATATTATTGCCGTGGCTGTGCGCGTTATCTACAGCCGCCGAAGAACTGGGTTGCAGCCGAGCTCGAATCGAAGGAGCTGCTGACTATTTGCCTTAAAAAGCTGAAGGGTTTGAATAAGGTGAAGCTCATTGACGCAGGTTTCCGATGGACAGAACCGCATTCTCGGCGTATTCACGTCCGGTTGAAAGTCCAAAAGGAAGTTTTCCACAATACCATTCTCCAGCAAGAGTTTATCGTCGAGTATGTTGTAGAGTACCAACAGTGCGATATGTGCTGTCGCGACGCTGCGGATGTCGACGAATGGCAGGCAGTGGTGCAGGCTCGTCAGAAGGTGCTGCACAAACGTACTTTCTTGTATTTGGAGCAGCTGATTCTGAAACACAATGCGCATGAGGATGCTGTTGGTATGAAGCTCTTCCCAGACGGCATTGATTTCTACTTCTTCCATCGCAGCCAGGCGTTGAAGTTTGTGTCTTTTTTGAACCACGTTGTTCCCGTGCGCTACAAAACCGCAGAACACCTCGTGTCCCATGACGCGAATTCGAATACTTATCGATACAAGTATACGTTTTCCACCGAAATTATTCCCCTGTGTAAGGATGATATGCTCTGTCTCCCCCCGAAACTGTCGTCACATTTGGGCGGAATCGGTCCTATTGTACTTGTTACTCGCGTTTCGCAGTCCATGACCATAACTGATCCGCAAACTCTTCAATCTGCTGATATATCCGCAACCCTGTACTGGAAGTACCCTGTGACTCCCATCATGTCATCGAAGCAAGCAATAGAGTTCACAGTCTTGGACATTGAACAGTCTGATTTGCGAAAAGGGAAATGGTGCGTTGCTGATGCGACAGTTGCCAGGTCTTCGGATTACGGCCGCAATGATGAGACGAAGCTTATTCGAACTCATTTAGGCAATATTCTCAACACTGGTGATCTTGCTCTGGGTTACGATGTTGCAAACGCAGTCTACAATGAAGCCCTTCTCGAGGGTCATAAGCGTCTTGAACTTCCTGATGTTTTGCTGTTCAAGAAAACGTATGAAAAGAAGAATCGTGCGAAACGTCGTCAGTGGCGTCTTCAGCGGCTCAACATGCAGTTGGATGACTCGATGCTTGATACTGGCTCTAAGAAACGTGGTGCAGATAGAGGGAATGCGGACCCGCTGGCTATGATGCAGGAGGAGCAGGAAGAATTCATGCAGGAGCTTGAGCAGGATCCAGAACTTCGCTCAACCGTAAACTTGTTCAAATCCGATGCTCCTAGCACTGATGTTGTCGATGCTACTATGGCGAGAAGTTCCGCGAATGCCTCAGAGGACGAAGAAGCTGATGAAGAGTATCCAGAAGTGCCAATTGAAGAACTTTTGGAAGGCCTTGTCATTGATGAGGACCAGGCGCGTAGAAATCCTAAAAAGACATAAATACCGATAGTGTCTCCCGGTTTTTCACCTCCTGAAAAAATAGAACTTGTTTTCACTGATCAGACTTTAAAATGTGTTGAGCTTAGCTTTTGCGCCCTTGGGGATGCCTTCCTCGACAAATTTTTTTTTTTTTTTTCGGGTGCCTTTAACGCAATCATCATGCCTAGCAGAAAAAATTCGAAGGGGTATATCCCTCACGGTAGCAGAGAATCTCATTGCTTCGAGATACGCCCAAAAATCTTCGAAAAAACAGGATCCGATCCCGTTATGATCGCCACGAACCGATACCGGCAGAACTGTAATGAACTACCCACGTTTAATTTTCTCCCAATGTCGGTACAGTACCGTGCCAGCCGATCGGCTACCCGCCAAGCCGACGCCAGCCGACACTCCGCAAATCCACACCCGCCCCCTGCCGACGCTCCCGATCCTCAGCCTTCGAAACCTGGCAGCCCCGCCT
>JADWZK010213642.1_pt1 | contig 20247 bp, 10 predicted proteins | sample 8957641 | NCBI WGS metagenome assembly JADWZK01 (sample SAMN16576796, study PRJNA672827) | algae metagenome | host: rhodolith | place: South Korea: Udo, Jeju | collected 2014-09-18 | reverse complement strand
GGCAGGCAGCGAGGCGTCGCGGAAAATGAACCTGGCGACAGCGGGGTGACCGAGGCGATGCTCCATTGTGCCCAAGAATGAAAGAGGAGGTAAGCGAGGATTTGCCTCTAATGCTTTCTTGAAAAGCTTTCTGGCACTCTTAAAATTACCAGTCGCCTTCTCGAGGTCGGCCCAGTTCTGCCATAGAATTGCGTTGGTGGGGTTTGCTTTGAGAGCGCGCATGAGAAGATCGCGGGCGTTCACAAATAGCCCTTTTCGCCTGAGAATCATGGCATAGCGCACCCATACGCGGCCATTGGAATCGTCCAATTCGAGCAAATTTTTATACATACGCATTGCGTTGTCGAGATCGCCGCGCTTTTCCTCCGATTTGGCAGACTCAAACAGTAGTTCCAGCGCCTCCTTCGTCACGGGCACAGGTTCGGCCAACGGGCGTGGAGGGACTCGAGTGCGGGTTCGCCGCCCAACGCGGGCGACAACGCAAACGCGCGACGTGAGCGATGTGCGGGACGTGAGCGGCCTTGGCGCTGGATTAATAAATGGTATAATCGGGACGAAGGCCTCGGAGTGAGTTTCGGAAGTCATGGCTGCTGTTAGTAGAGAGACAAGGGGCCGCAAGGTGGTGCCAATTGAAAATTGTCAAGAGTAGAGCCTTCTATGTCAGGACGGGGATTTAGGACTTCGGAGGCGCACGACGGCACGAAAGAACGCGGCTCAAGGATTGATTTGTGCAGTTTGTGAGAATTCTGACAACCAGAGGCGGAATGACCTGTGGTCATACTTCTGAGTTATTGTCTACGTGTTGTGTGAAATGAGGCTAAAATTGATTTATATGACAACTGGTGACATACTGTATCTCTCATCTTCGTTGACATTCTCCACCAGGTCGTAGAATAAATGCAGACCCTTTTCGGGGAAGGGGGATGGTCAAAATGACCTGTACAGGAGCGGCATGGTAGTCATTTGCTCTTGGAGATGTGCCCTTCCCATGTACCCATTTTATAGCAGAAGAACGTGCAACTTAAGCATCCATGTCGCGTATTCTTTTGCCACATATGGGTAAGAAACGGGTCTATTTGCCGCATGCGTACGGCAAAATAAACGCAACGGCGTTCAGAAACATCCTTAACAGAAGGCTTCTCATCGCACAAGCAAGACCAAGGTGTCACCAGGGCAATGTATTGCATTCCCGGGGTGTCGCACAGCCTATTCCGGTGTGACATCTCCCTCGATTTTTGTCATCCAGCAATCAGGACGAAACGCATATGTATCTCTTGTTGTCTATTCGTCACGTTTCAGCTTGGCATTCTCCTCCGTCGTTTCAGAATATTACAATATCGCTTGATCTTTTCTTTTATTCGTGTCTTAAACATCAGGGTTTGCCACGAGAAGGTAAAGCCGCAAGGAATGGGAAAAGTCGTATACTGTATGTATTGTATGTTCATGATCGACGGTCCGTGGTCCATTACAACGATATAAGCTTTTTGATATAATTCATGGCATTTTATGGTAACCCTAGTGCGAAAGATACATACAGAATCCGTGTTTCTGAAGTCCCGATTCAGGTCCGTGCAGTCAACCCCCGTCTTCGAAAAGCGTGCTCAAGTAGTCCGGCACTCCACATACGGAGGCAAAATATCCCGATATGTCCAACTTCAAGAGCAACGAGAAGCCTTCGTCCCCGAGCATGACTCGGCAGGTCGTCGTTCTGATTCGCGGGGTAATATTCCACACTTTCTCCCCTGCAGTATCATTTCCTTCTCACCCAATGCCGATGTCGCGGTCTAACAAAAGATGGAAAACTCGCTCCCTGCGTTCTTTCCTTCTGCGCTTTTGAAAATGTGTCCTGGATTGTGTCTTGGACTGTGTCATTGATTGTGCCATGCATTATGCATCGCTGATTGCAGTATCCTGGTGTGGGGAAGACGACATTTGCCCTCGCATTAGCCCGGGAAATGGGTTACGCCCTTGCTTGCAAGGATGACGTACGTGACATTGCGGCGACGCACGATGCCAAAACAAATGCGGAAATTGCAGCGCGGCATCCCGGGTCGACGATGCGTGTGGACAGCAACGAAATGACGTACGAGATCATGTTTGCAGTCGGGCTTACGCAACTGAGGGTCGGTGCCCCAGGGGTTGTTTTCGAAAGTCCGCTAGGAAGAGTTCGTTTAGGCGAAAGAGTTGTGGCTATTACCAAGGATTGCGTTGAACAGAAGCCGTTTTATATTCTTGTCGACTGTGTTGCTGAGCGGTCGGTATGGGAGGCAAGACTCGCGGAGCGGAAGAATGTGTCGCACCGCCCGCACGATGCGGATCAGATCATGAGGAATTACGAGAACATTCATTACGATTTGAAGCATTGCGATTCGCACATTATTGTGGACTGCGGATGTTCGCCCGAGTCGCAAGTGCAAAAAGTGCGAAAGGTTATTGAGGAGCTTCGATTTGATGAGAAGACGAGATGATAAATTTTGTGCTGTATGAATGCTATTGATCCCCATGTTGAGCGGCTATACCAGAGTTCTCGTACGCGAATTGCAAGCCATGAAAGCCGCGAGCAAGCGGAAAGAACGCTGGCGTTTGGGATGAATACGTTCGTTCTGCATGACGCTTACTTTTGCCGCAAGAGCCCCACTTGGGAATTCTAGGGCAAAATCAGCATTAACGGCGCAGGAATGCGAAACGTCTAATTTTTTTTCTTTTACTTGGAAAAAACTACTGTTGTAGATTCCGACAAGCCTTGTAAGACTTGCCGATCTAGGGGCTGCAAGAAACAGCAGTTTTGCATGCAAATGGACCACCAAACGAAGTCATCACGTTTCAAGCAGAGAACCCCCACCTCTTATTTGCAATACATGTACTAGTCCCCTCTCCCGGCGCGTTCTCCAGCTTACGGCTCTCGGCCTGGATGTACAAAATAACCAAGAAAGCGCACGGGATCAGGGTGCCGAGGAAAATCGCAAGGTAGGCCGGGAACGTCACCTCCATACCGTCAGCCAGATTCAGTCCGGTAGGCAACGTTGCCAGTGAATTGACCACCGGGGTGAGGCTCATTCGTGCGGCGGCATGACGCTTGGTAGCGCGGGGCGTTACGGAGCGGCGCGTCTGCGTCGTTTCCAAATTAGGCGCATTGTGATACGGCATTCGGTCAGAACATTACCGTCAGGTGGGTTGTGCCTGTTCTCGCACTCCCGATTGAAAGAGCGGAATTGGTGTGGACAATCCGACGCGGTGCAACAGAAAAACGTACCACGAACGAGCAGGGACGAACCGAGGCTGCAACCCCGAAAGTGCCGATAAATGCATTCATTTCTTTGGCAGAGCGAAGAGTCGGAAGGGAAGTCCTTGCCTTTACGGTTGTCACGTTTATGGCGAGAACGGAAGGATTGCAGCTTGTTCCGCAGGTCTGATCTGGGCTAGGTCCATGCAAGCTCGCAGCATGCAACACGTAGCCACGTGGCGCTAGGCTTCGTGTTTATGTCTGCTGAACGGCTGTAATGCATGCATCTCGATTCCTCCGAGATCGTGGCGGATAACACGAAAAATCAGTGCCGCTCAATAGCCCTTCGTCGTGAAGTTGAAGATCAATAATACGTCGTCCACAAACCAGCCCTGCCCTCATAAACTGCCCTTCGCCCGGAAATCCCTATCCCCTCCCAGCTTCGTGCCGCTGTTATTGCGTCGTATCATCTGCAATGGCGTTCGTTAGCTCTTTCTGCGGCACCGCTGTCGCCGTCCCGACTAAAGGCGTGGTTTCGGCACGTAGTGCCCCTCGTGTACTTGCTGCCCGTTCCACGCGGTATGTTTCTTTCGCGGAATGCCTTGTTTTTTTTTTATCGAAGCACCAGTAGCGACATCGATTGACAATAGTTTTGAATTTTTTTCTGCGAAATGCAGGATGAGTATGGGCCCCGTTTTGGACCAAACAATCGCGCGCGCAGCGGATGTGTCAGCCATGCTTGCAGTCAAAGTTGATGACTTTGGAGGATACACAGGCCCCGTTATCGGACTCACTATTATCGGCATAATCATCGCCATCCTGACACCTCCCGTGAAAGAATAATCTTTTCGTTGCGGCTTTGATATGAGGACGGCAATAGCTCTTTTTCTACGTCTTTTGCGACAGAGCGATTATTGCGACGGGGGTCAGTTTATGCATATTCTTTACAGGCCGCGATCATGGTCGTCAGTCAAGTCCTATCTTGTGCAACCCTTCGCTTTACCAGTTCTTTAATTTTCTTCCTTTTTTGGATATCACCGAAGTACACATCTTGTGTAGAGTCAGGAGACTGCAATGCCCATCGCAGCTTCATCTTCTATGCGAAGAACATTGCGGCTTTCATTTTGACACTATTAAAGCATTGACCTCGATCATTTCAGAAATATACTTCCCGCAGCCATCGCTGACGTTTTCCATGTCAACGCACTGTCGGAGAAATGTCCAAAGCATGGACACCAACCGTTTTACTAAACAAAAGAATATTACCATCATCCTACAGAGAAGCAAAACTTCTCAGGTGGCATTTTTGCACAAAGACGCCTCTCGAATGGCATCTACCCAACCAGCGATTCCCGGACTTTTCGGGTAAAACACCTTTGTAAACCCGGCTGATTTCGCCGCCGCCGCCGACGTCTCTCCGATGCACGCCACGGGCAAATCTCTTTTTTCCGAGATATTCTTCACCCACCCTTTTACAGTCGTCGGCGAGGCAAAAGTAGCGACATCAACTAAATCATACATAGCGCGTTCAGCATCGGACCACAGTGCGGTTTCTGTGGAATAAGTATTGATGCGACAGACCTTAAACCCACGTTCCTCCAGCAAGCGCACGTTATTGTCAGAGGCCTTTGCGCTTGCCGGGTACAAAACCTCACCTCCGTACTGCGAAGGGTCTGGGAGCTCGGCAGCGAGGTAGCGGAATGTAGCTTTTGAAGGCTGAAAGCCGATATGGATACCTGCCTGCTCCAGAACTTCCCCTGTCGCATCTCCAATTGCCGCAATTCGCCCAATTTCAGGTTCGCCGCCCTTCCGCCAGCTCTCCACGAACACATTCGCTGATTCTGGCGACGAAATCACGATCCAGTCAAAAGGCTCTTGCAGAATTTTAGGTAGCTCTGCCGCTCCTCCGTTATCGTCGTGATGACACACGGCAGCTCGACAGTCGACACATCCGCCAGAGCTTTTGCAGTCGCATCACGCAATTTGTTGTTCTTGCCCACTTCACGCGTTAGCGCAACTACAACGGCACCGCCCCTTTCGATACCTACTCCGGTACTCATGCATGTTCCTTTCTTTGCTGCTATGATTTGACGTCTCAGTCCATGCCGAGGCAAGGGGGACGATGCGAAAGCCGGTAGTTCGGAAACAACTGTTTGAGAACGTTCTGGTATCCCCGCAATTGTACATTGCGTTACATAACACAGACTTAGAATGGCATTAATGTTGATGGTAGAGAGGGAGGTCGCAACAAAAAACGGGCAGATACTGGTCCGAGAAATTCCCGGCGAGATCATGGTCAACGGTATGAAATTACAAAATAGTTATTTTTCCATATATTTTTCTAAAAGCAACTAGGAACTTTTTCGATAAGCGCGCCTCGCCTTTGAACAAGTCCCAAATCCTGATTCTATAATCCACTCACTTTCCCTTGTCTGGATTTGTACCTTTGTCCAGCAGCAGGGGGTTTGACTTTTCATGTGTAGAAAAGAGCTCGCGAAACAAGGAAAGTTTCGCGCCTTTGGTTGCATTTTCGTCGTCGTAGTCTGAATGTGTGCGGTGTGAAAAGTATAACAGAGTAAGCATACATTTTAATGTACAAGTGCTCTATTCCAACTATTGAGCCGCATCAGAGCTATTTTCCGCAAGGCGTGCGTACGCCTTCGACAAGTCTCCATTTTCCAGCACCAGAGCCCTATGCGCTTCATCGTTTGAAAATCCGAGAGAAGCCAGCTTCGAAATTAAGTCAGGGTCGTTGGGATCAACTGTAGGTGCTTGTACGGCATGAGGAGGTCTTGCCGGCGGTGTGATTAATGGAGGCATTTTGCTTCTGCCGAACAGAAGTGGCTCTTCCGATGCTGTAGACAATTTGGTCTTCGATTGCGTCACCGGAGGAAGCATAACAGACCCATCATTTCTTACAATGTTGACCACAGTCTGCGGATGATCTCCTTTTTCCCCGCCAAAGCAAGTTAAAAATAAGTTCTTTGGAGAATTAACAGCGTACGCGTTCGATGCGAGCATTGGGTTCACGAAGCGCAGCGCGATAATCTCGCCAGAACAATCAAAACCTTCATGATTTTCGACATCAAGAGCATCGACTTGATACACAAAAGATCCCGAGACATCCTTGACACGATTTGTGGACTCAATTGCCTCGAGCACCGCGATAGATTTCGGCAAAATACGTTGAGGAACATCCACGGCCCATTCCCCAGATTCCATCGTAGATCGCACAAGTCGCAGCTCATTGTCCATGCGGTTCACAACAAAAATGCGAACAGACCGAACACTCCTCGTCCTTCCACGCGTCTCACAGTTCATGGCCGCCGTAAGTCTCAGAGAAAGAGGGTCCTGATTGTGTTTCATTGACGCACCCAGTGCCAGTACACTGAGCGAACCAAACGATGCAGCAGTTTGAACTACATCTGGCCTGATGTCATCGTCGTTTGATCGACCCGGAAGGCTCATCTTTGTAAAAACTCCTCGCCGGCCGTCCGCGGAAGCATCAGCATGCAATGCTTTCATTTCTGTCTCCGACTGATCTTGCAGAAGTTCCGCTGAAGTTCCAAGTGGGGTTTCTCCTGGCGAAGATAAATCCTTCATTTCAAACGACTGAACATGGGTATGGTCTCCTTTGGGTACTGTAGGGAAAGCATTCTTGTTCAATCCGAAAATTGCTGCCCTCTGCCGTGCTCGAATAAGCCCAAAGTCATTAAGGGCCTTTTTCAGTGCAACATTGAACGAGTCCCGGGACGAAACACTTCCGCAATGAATGCGTTCCCACGTGGGCGCCACAACGTCGCGTGAAGAGTACCCAACAGGGCGCAATCCAACAGAAAGGTATTCCTTTGACTCGAGAGAAGCTTGGGTGTCTACAACATCCATCAAAGGATACTCCCAGAAAACGTTTCCATCAAGAGATGATACGATCAAACGACGGGACGTTATTAATCCAGCTCGAATTTTGTCCGCTCTCTGAACAACTCCTTGTGAATCCGTGAGCTGAACATGGCCTAAATTGGATGATCGAGTACTGCGCCGCATGAGAGCCCATAGAAACGGAGCAACGTTTTCATTCGGCGTCAATGAGTTCCTCGGTGCAAAATCTACCCAAGCGACTAACCGTTCCCTCTTTGCATCGTTGTCGGAACCAAGAACAGCATGGAAAACAGCCGCTCCAAGAGCGGATCTGAGATCATAAAGCGCAAGACGATCTCTATGTGCACCAAGAAATGCTCGCGGAGGTCTTTTCGGCTCAGCGAAATTTTTGTTCCGCTCAGAGACCATGAGACTTCGAAATCCTGCAGCTGGCTCAGCGATTAGGTCGAGTGCACCCGTAATAGGTTTCAGGACTCCACCAATAACGCCTCTTCGCAACCCCTTCACAAATCCAGATGCTCCATGCTCTACAGCGCCTTGAAACGGTTCACGGAATAGACCAGCCGCTCCAGATGCAATCCCGTGCCCAAAGCTTAGAGCACCTGTGTACAATCCTTGCGCAGGAGATGCAACTGCTCGAGCGCGTCCCCCACGAATAGATTCACGCTCTGCAAGATAGTCTTTGTCACCTACAGCTGTTTCAAGTCCATGAGCCACAGCACGAGGAATTCCGCCCAGCGATCCGACAATTCCGCCCACCGTGTTAGTAAAAAGAGACGAAGAACCGCGACCAATTCCGGCAATAAAATCAGCTGAACCTTTCGCTTTTGCGGGCTCCACGAAAAAGTCCCTCGCTCCAATAGCAATAGAGTCAAAAAGAGCGGATGGGTTACCAATTAGCGAGTTAGAAGTTAGTAACGTCATTTTCTGGTTTGAGCCTTGGGATATGTAGAACTCGGCAATCAGGGACCGAAAATGTTCAGTAGTATCAAACACATGGCGCAGCTCCAATGCATTAAATCGAAATTCCGCATTTTCCACATTACCGAGAACTGCAACCAAGGTTCGTATTACGGAGCGGAATCCGCCAACACGAGCAGCTGCAGTGGAAGTTCGCGATGATGTGAATGATATTGTAAGCTTTAGAGGACATAGCTCCAAGTGTTTCACGTATAACCTGCTCCATGAACTTGATTTTGGGGTCTGAACCTCTTTCTCTTCTTCTTCTTGGAACGTACGCAAACCGTGCTCCTGTCCGTCATTGCCTCCCAGAATTTCTGCATTCTTCTGGGTTGCACCTCCAGCAGCTGCAATAATAGATTGAACAAAAATCCAAACTCGGAGGACGAAATCTTCATCAGCAGCTATTTGTAACTGCTGGAGCGCCAGAAAAATGCCTCTGAAGTTGCCAATCCCGTTCTTGATATGTGGGAAAGGGCCGTCCACAGTTAACTGGAAAAAAGGTTTCCTGCTGCCGGACCTTCGATAACCCACTATGGACCGGCGATCATCAGCCGACTGTCTTGGTAGCTGATCCTGTGCTGGGGGCGACCATAGCACAACAGGCCACGTGCATTGTGTTAGCTGGTTGTCTAGTTGAACATCTTCGACTTCACAAATAACCAGCTGCTGTCCATCAAAACGGTCGAGTCGAAAATGCATCCCAGAAACCAACAAATATGCAAGTTCCACCGGAGAATCGTCAATGAAAGAAAGTCCCAAAGAATGAATCCAGACCCCTACATCCAGATTCTTTGTAGCACCTGCAGGTGACTGTTCCTCCGTTACTCTTTCTGCACTCTGATCCACTGCGGGGGAACCAGTCTTGTCAAAACCAACAAGGTCAAGAGACTTTGCGGGAGCTAGCTTCGTTTGCTTCACCAAAATTTCACCTTTCGGCGGAGCATCAGAAAAAGTGACGACTTTTGTGGGACCATCCACTTGTACTGATATGTCTAGACCAGGCTTGAATCGTTCTGCACCTCTGAAGTTAACTTCATCCTGAACTATGTCAATATTCAGGTTAAAGGTGGGATATTGAATTTCCTTCACACTTCTTCGGCGATGAATTCCAGCATTTTCCAACGATCCGTGGCCAACGGATTCCGCGTGAGAAGCATGAAGAGCAGAGGTTGACACAGATCGGGATACACTTGATTTTTTCCTCGTATTCACCACTTCAATAACCTTGACGGTAATAGACCGGCGTCGCAGCGGAGACTGAGGATCATCCCATGAATAACGAGTTGCTTTCCCAGGACGTACAAGCCACGGGCTCTTCTCGTGAACGCCAGACTGCCAAAAAGCAATTGATCGATTTTGGCAACTGTTGATTATTCGATATGGTGGAGTCCTTCGATCCTCACGATGAATGATTATAGCTCCAACGCCACCTGATAATCTTGAAACAATAATGCGTGCAATGTACTGCTGATGGTTCTTCGGACGGTACATTTTGGCCGCAAACTCTCCCTCATTACCGTCTACGCTTACCGGTCGGGACCAAATCCAGTCGCTGGACCCATTATCTTCAGACCTTCGAAGGCAAATTGACTTGTCCTTTTCAAAATCCCAATGCAGAGGCAGACACTCCCCAGGAAGAGCAGTGTGAACGTTTGATGAGAGCGCTATTCCCCGAGAGTCCAATGCAGCAGGCTGACACCACTGTATTAAGACGTCAGCTTTGTTTTCGATCCACATTGCGTTTCGAATAGTAACAATTAGAGTTTTCTGGAAGTCTCCTTTTGCTGGGCGCACTTCGGCTAAAAGAGATACACCGTTCAGATTGAGTGAAACAGATCCATCTATGTCCATCAATCCTTGGTTTAAAGTCTTCCATACAGAATTTTGCGCAACAGTTCGAAAAGATATCCAAGGACCCGAGAACGCAACGTACTTGTCCGCTTGCGTGCCTGGAGCGCGGCGACGCAAATAACGTTCTGGAGGAGGATTCACATTCAAATCTCGGATATTTTCCGCATTTCGAAACATCAAGTCAACACTGGACCTGTTCCGAATCCAGAAGTCTGCATACAACTGAACACGTTCAGTCGCACTTGTGGACGAACGGTCAATCTTTGCATAAAATTCACCTTCTCCCTCAACACCTACAGGAATTCCTTGCAAACTCCCGAGATCTTTGTACACACTGGTAATGCTTCTCGCAATTTTCAAGTTTTTGCCTTCCGCGCCGACTTCACCTGATGAATTATCATAGCCAATACCGAAGGAAAGGCGAGATGAATCTGTTCCAGCTGTATGAACATGGATATCCCGCAAAGGCTCCACCCAGTCCTTTGCCATGGTCCCAGGGTCTTCAGTTCTTCCTTGCTTCATATTCGTGATTGCAAAAGACAAAGGGCGAGGTAAAGCATTAGAAATGACAAGTGGAGCGCTTAGAACGACGTCTACCCATTGAGTAGAACTCCCATTTTGGGGAATCAACTCGGCACTCGGGGAGCTCCCCACTTCAGGAATAACAAGACACGAGAAAGGTTGCCCATGATTCGCGGCTCGACACGACAAGGCTGGGATGCTTTTGAAAAACTTCTTCACTTTCGGAGGATCCTCAGACCGTAAGGCCTCTTCCAGTTCCACACCAGCAGCAAGCAGAGATGAGAATTTGCTCAATGGATCACTCCAACGGTACGAGTACAACACTCTTTTCCTTCTCCTTGGAGAAAAGCATGAATCATCTGGCGAATCCGAGCTGTCGGTATCAGGGGGGTGAAAAATTGCGGGTCGAAAGCAGATTGTGCGCTCCACAGCATGGACCGGTATAGACCACGACTCTCCGGCCTTCAAAATAATGGGACCGCCCTCCTCCCCGGTGGTACCATGAAGACCTGACGATGAATCAAGAGAAGACCGTTTGTACGCATCGCCAGTTTTCTGGCCTATCTTCACCTCAAATATTGTCCGGGTTCTATTCACGATACGGAAGACAGATCTCAGACAACCAACCGGTACCCCATTACGCATAAACACAGTCCAAACCAGCGTCAAGACACCATGTCTTCTCTCTTTCCGTTGCCCACTGTTCAATGTTGGACTCACGCTAGCCTCTGGAAAGAAATAAACAATTTGCGAACCAACTTCTGTCGTTGTCAACGATACTGGATCGTAGCCCGTCAGAGATACCATGCATTGCATAGAGAGATGCCGGTCGCGGTTTCCGTCAAGGCGATCGCCTGTGTCCCGTGCATTTGCGGCCATCGCAGACCACATTAAGTCTTCAGTTGGCATTGCGATTTCGCATTCCTCCCCATTTCCCCTTAGATTTCTTCGCATAGAATCGTACGGAAGCCATAAGGATATTGACCGACCGGTATTATTTTTGACACAAAACGCAGCAACACTTGGCCGTTGAGCGGTAGTAACAACATCAGCTATGGGATGGGCAGCATCAGACAAAGCTTCCCCACTTGCATTGATTTCTTCTTGCAAATCACTCTTAAGATTCTTAATCAGATCTTCAATTGCGTGCTTCAGCGTTTTTGCAACTCGCGTCGCTCCAGATATTGTTGTAGGTGTTATGTTTGCGTCAATTGTCTGCTCCGTTCGTACATGAACAGCCTCGGACCCGGAGCGACCCTTTGACACAGCGATTTCAACTGGAAAAGGCTCCAGTCCAGGTTCCCACCATCCTTTTTCGTCATTGAACAGGTCGATAGAGAACTCAAACTTCGCACTAGTCATCCACGAGATATTTGAACGAACTATTGCGTTGCGAACACGAAGTTCCATAATAGGAATATAATGCCCAGCAGTTTCGTCCGTAAAAATTAAACGAGCATGCGGCAAAGCAAAGCTCACAAACAGTCGTGCATCGCCATCCTCTCCCTTGTCAATCCATTCATCAAACCTTCCGGGCGTCACTGGGCGAATAGACAGGACACTGGGACGGAGTCTGGCCAATCTTGAACCCACACTCAAAATCAAAGGAATGTCGTTGACGTCAACACGCAGTAGTAATGACTCAGCATTTACAACAAGCTCTGAACCAGGTGCCTTCGTCGGCTGCTCACCAGGGGATTTCGGAGGATCGTACCCACTTCCCTGATGTTTGAGAGCTACATCACTTGGATATAGCAGAGGAACTTCTGCCTCATTGCGACCATTCAGAACATGATTTACCGACGCAGGGCTTACCGGAACAGCAGTTGCCTCGTAACCCTTCGGCCCAGAGCTAGACAAATTTATATACAGGCCATGTGCAGCCAGTTCAACAGTGTTGCGCCCTGTCACAGCTGCCCATTGAACTTTCGCAATGATATCTCCTCGTAAAACAAGCGACCTGCAATCACCAGCGTATTGATGAGCCATAAGCCATATTTCAGGCCTAGAAACAGTTAAAATCAGCAGTCTCCCGTTGAACCGAAGAAACGGAGCTGGTGCCGAAGATTTAAGGAATGGAAATCCTGGGCCCGTTAAGCGTCCCAAATCACGAAATAGCTCAGGGACGACAATGATACGAAGGTCAGACACTACAACCATCACATTAGCACGATATCCGTAGGCCCGATCCCAGGTCAATGTAACTGACCGACTTTCTTCGTCTGAGGCACAGTTATTATCGTCCACCGTCTCAGATTTGCCGGAGGCAGCAGAGTGTTCACCACGGGTTCCCGAATGACCCACGGTTGAGCTGATAACAACAGCGTTCGGTCTAATCGCGTGAGGCCTAATGTCAGTTAAGGAATGCAAACTCGCATTCACTTCAGCAGACATTCGAAAGTCAACTCCATATTCGAAAGAACCAACGATATCAAGTAACTCTGTACGAATGAGTTTGGCTGACACGTCTGTGGGATCTCCCCCGTGCATTATGGTGCTGCTAATCGACGGGACTTCAAAAAGCACTTGATAATTCGGAGGCATTCTATGCGATGACAGCATAATGGGTCGGACGGGCCGTCTTGGCGGTAGTACAGGGGTCTTTAGACCTCGCACAATGTCCGTGAACTCAATATCTGGACGCTCAATAACATTTTCCGTGAACGTGAAGTACAGAATGCTATACTGAGCTTCGCACAGATTCGCATTCAATCCATTTGGAGCGCAAACTCTTACTCGAATAGATGGCAGCCACTTTGCTGGATCGAATTCCCGTTCATCTTCTCCATCTTTTAGAACGGGAATACCCTCGGCGTTCAAGATTACTTGAGGCACTCTTCGTTTGCGCCACAAATCCAGCTTACTCGCAATGTAAACATTGTCCGTAAACGGGACCAAGCCGTCAGTTGAACCGCAAGGATCAATAGGCAACAGCTTCTCGGAAATTCCATCTGTTGTGTCATACAAAACGAAGCCATTCACATCTTTAGCAGATACCTGGATGCCAATCCTATACCCAGGAGCCGCCTCGTCTTCATTCGTTACAGAGGAATGACGAACAACAAATCGCAACGCCTCATGAGGACTTTGTGAGTGTCTCGGCATTATCACGTTAATGTTTTCTGTTATCAGATTCAGCCGAAGCCTGCTCTCTCGAGGCGCAAGCGCTGAAATATCTTCCGCGACATCGTCATCAAAAACTTCTGCAATCCCACCCTTGATATCCAGTACCGGTTGCAAATTCTCGCGCAACACGTCAAAGTACTTTTTCAGAATTATAACAAATCGTTGCAAATACAAAATATTCAGATTACGAAGTCGAGCAGACAACCACGAATCCCCTTCGCCGCTTGCGGGTATTTTCAGAGTCCACCCATCGACATCTTCGGCTTCACCGGGAGTGCTTCTGTCATTATCGCATCCACGACTGTAGTGTAACATGTCCGAATGCACAGCGTACGCAGCTGTCAAGTCCTTTATCCCGAACCCTCCAAATTGACCGGAGGCTTGGATAGAGCCTCTCGGCATTTGTTCCAATCGAGTAGTACAGTCAGATATTTCAAAGGATGCGATAGCCCCCTCTGCAGACACCAAAACAATACTCAAGCCATCGAGGCAAGCGGAAAGAACAAGCTTACCCCGCTCTGCTAAAGCTTGTTTAGAAAGCTCCATTCCAAGGTTCGCTTTTTCTCTAAGCTTTCGCGCCGCTGAAACTGTTGTCATGCCCAGAGCATTGAATGGATCAGAATATTCCCCCTGTGGCTCAAGCACATCCACGGTATTGTTGTCATCATCTGCTACAACTGCCGTAGAGCTCGACTCACCATGTTGCCCCGTAGGGTCTTGCAAACTTTCTTGGCCCGCAGGTTTGGTTCCTACCAAATAAAAGAAGTCCGCAAGAGCAAGATAGGTTTCTCTCACACATACAAGACTCAACGACAAAACTTTGACATTAATAGTTTGAGCGCGAGTTCTCAAGTCACTCGAGTAAGAAACCACGATGAAGGCTTTCTCATCCCCAATGTCTCCTTGTGATGAAACTGACACAAAAGATCCCTTCTTTCGTTTCCCTTTGTCATTCATCCCTGCATGCGCAAGCCGGCGGAATGGGGCCGTGGCGCCTCTACTTCCATCCGTAACAGTGAATGACTGTACTCGGTACGAGAAATCGATGACACCAGGTCGACGCTTCATCATCACAACAGTACCCACGGAAGACACTGTGACAATCCTCCTGGAGGATGAATCGCGAAGTTCCAAAAATAAGTTATCGAGGTCAATATGCATCTCAAACGATATCAGCGGGGAACTTTGAGCGGATTCTTTACAAGCGGCGATAGTAGACTCTTCGTCATTCACAGAATGCCGGTCCACAACTTCTGGATCTCCAGACGATGCAGCAACAGGAGCGGGTTGCGGGGCCACAGAAGAACTTGTCCAGCCTTTAGCAACAGCAAGAATTTGGCGAAAAGCTCGGTGGGATATAGTTGTTTTCAAAGAAGATAGACTCATTGCCAGCTTCACTTTCGCCACATCCACACGAGATAAGTGAATCGTCACAGCTTCCACGTAAGAGGGATCGTGCAAGACTTGAAGCACCAAATTTAGAGAAAATGGTTTGACAAGCCGCTCAAAGTTCCTTGAACTGTCCTGAGATACCACAAATACTCCAAGGTCACTGCATGTCATGCGATAATCTGTGTATCGAGTTACACAGGACTTTACCTCTCCTGCGGCAGCAGTTCCACCTATGCCAGTCGAAGAGGATGGCATTATCGGCACCGCAGTTGGCTCACTTGTTGCAGTTTCCATGGCAAAAGTTCCCAAGTCAACAACTATTGATAGAGACTTTTCTTCTTGTACAGGGGCTATAACGAAACGTGGACCTCGAATATGTAAGTCCATCCTCATCGGTGATTTGTGGTCCAAGATTGCTTGCTGCATTTCCATTCGGAGCAAGGCAAGCTTAGGTGCAGCCGAGCGACTTAACAAATACATAATTGACGGCAGTTTTTCACGAGGGCTCCAAAACGCAGCCGACGCTATGAATGCACTATTCGGACCATCAAGTACGACCTCCATGCCGCCAATTGCCAAATCCATTGACAGATGTTTTCCAAAAGACCTCCCTTCACCAGACCGCGGAGCCGCTTCCTGACTGAGGCGTAGTGCCGCTATATATTTCAAAGGTGCCTCTGTGTCGAATCCCCCCTGACCCTGATCGCTCGAGCTCATCTTCGTTGAACAGCCGTCAGAAAGAGCTGACAAGGAACTGGAAGAAGAACCCTCCTTTTCATGGTAATGATATTTTGCGCAGCTTGAATAAGAACTACCGCTCTCTGACTCCAGATCACCTCTGATGCTTTGCAAAGCTAGAGACACATCCGAGGGATATGACCGTTCTGTAGCACAGGGAAACGCACCGCCAGCAACAGGTTCATCAGAGTCATTCGCAATCCGTAAAACTTCATCCGAATCACGCACGCCCATGCCCACAGAGTCGTAGTTCATTTCATCTGCATCTGGACTAGAGTCAGGTATTAGTCCATCTTCATCTTCATTGACCGCACCCTCGTTTAGCCAGGGAGCCCGCGCATACATGACATTCACTTGTTTCATTAGGTCAATCGCTTCGAAAGTGCCAAGAACAGCTTCCAGTAAGAAACCACTTCCGGGTGTTGTTGTGATTCCCAAACGCAACTCTCGAAACTCGAGGCTCGATATTGGAACAGGGACATCAGGGTAGCCCCCTCTGCTAAGGCGAACAACTCCACGTTCAAGAAGGAGGGCCATACGAAAGCTCGGCATTGCTGCCACTCTACCATTCTCTACATCTCCAGAGTCCAAATTGAGAGATCGGTCATTGCCAACCGATTGCTGGAAACTTAATGGCTCTAACGGAACTGTGATTTCAGGCGACCTTGGACCACCAGATTCAACCTCCGAGTCTTGCACACCGGAGATATGATTTTCGCCTTGGCTAGTGTCAACCAAGGCTTCGGACAAGCGCGAGTCAGCAATTAAAGTGGAATCAGTTCCCCCAGGCAAGGAGCGGGGCTCATTACTTTCAAAATTGGGCTCTCCTGACGTGACAGAAGTGTGCGGCTCGTCTCTTTCAGAGCTAGGATTAGCGGATACTGATGGAGTGTAAAGTCTCCAAGGGTTAAATAGAGACCAGATCCTAGCCGATGTGCGCACACCACTAGACTTTGCTTCCTCCAGTAATTGCCGGTCGGAAATGTCACGAAACAGTAAAATGTCATCATAGGGGAGCTCTCCTTCAATTGTTTCCACCGTAGCGATGTCGTCTGCATCTTCAATGGCCCCTTTCCGCCGTGCAGATAAGACTGAATTTCTGGCTTTACAGTATGCTTCGCGCAATTCTCGTCTTTGGCGAAGACCAGCAGCATTAAATAATAATAGTGCTTTTCTTCTTTCTTTGAAGCGGGGCAAAAGCCTGTCCAACGCCCAGTACCAGCGACCAAGCGGATCCTTCGGTCTAACACGGCGATCAATGTCGGAAAGGTACATGATCGATGATAGCAACGTGTGGTAATTGAAGTCATCAAGACAAATTCCCACCTCTGGAAAATGCAAATCCATTTCCACTTTTGGCCGTTTCGTCAACCATTGCGTCGCTTCGTCTTTCGATGAAGTTGCCTCCGCCAGCGCCCTCATCTTCACTAAAGAGATTCGCAGGTCACAATTCAGGGGCTTAATCGCATGTCGTTTGCAAGCCCGAACGAAACCTGACCAATGCCCCGGGGTGCGAGAGGAGGATGAATCCAAAATCCACTGTCGTAGAGGATTGTTCTCAGTTCCTGGTTCCCAATTTAAGACCAGACCTTCCAAGTTAACAACTTTGTGTACAATGGGAGAGGACGCATCTTCGAGATACATTTTGCGCCAATTTACATCAGTGGAGCACGCCTTTAAAGAATCAATTGCAAGTGAGGCTGTATACGGACAGCCACGCACGCTGCTCGCGTCTTCATACTGCACAATTACGTTCTCGACCTCAACTTGGATATTATCGATGATTTTCGTCACTGCGCTTCTCCACCATCCAAATCCAAGGCTGGAACCAAGCGACATTCTTCGCTGGCTCGTGTCCGCACTTGCCGTCTCATCGACCGTGTTCGCGTCGGTTGCCGCAGCGGGCACACCGGCTCCGGTTCGCATGCTAAATTTTGCGTCACGCACAGCTTCATCAGTGGCCAGACGCGCCGCTTTCAGACGCTTCTCACGCACTTCCAATTCCGCTTGATCGCCATCGGAGACCGGCGACGCAACGACGGTGACGTCATTCATGACAATTCGCACCGGAGCTGAACGCAGTCGCTTCCACGGTACCTCAAGCCGGAGGAGACCGACATAGCCCGCTGTGACAGTCACCGGCAGGTCCAATGCCATGGTCTCAAAAAGAACAGCAAGCGCCTCCGAGCGGATCCGCAGTCCGCGCAGTTCAAGATCACCAGCCCAAACGCCAAAACTGACATTTTCCCTGTTGATGCCGTCCAAATAGCTCCCTAGAATTTTAACCAAAATTTCCGAGACAAGCCTCTCCAGCATGGCTTTTCAGTCGAGTTGCAACGTTTCCGAATTTGTCTGTGAGGTCAAACAGGGATATTTCCAACCTCGTTTGTTAGGTCGAGCTTTTCTCTTTGACTGTTAATTCAGAACAGAAACTCCGAGATAAGCCTCTCGAGCATGGCGCTTCAGTCGATTTGCGACGCTTCCGACCTTGTTTGGTCGAGCTTTTCTCGTTCGAGATTTTATTCCGAACGAAAATCCCGACGTTGCCAACCTTGTTCGCCTTAGGAATTATCGCCACTGTAACGATTCGTGTTTGCACACGTATTTCGTTTGCACACGTATTTTGCATGTAATAAATGACACGTGTCATTTTGTTGTCTTCCTGAATCAAATCAGAATCAAATGCAAATCAAATTGCAATCCATCACCATACCCTGGATGGAGATCAAAACATCGAAATAAAAAGGTGAAGCATACAGTAGACATTCCGTCTTGCTGTACGGTAGCTCCAGTGTTCGTAGAATGTTTGTCAGTGGTAAAACAAATACCGGTATCAATTCATAAATCATGACACGCGCGGAAGGTATCCTCAGCAGCTCTTCGAGAACGACCGGTACTGTAGCAACTCGGTTTTGCATATGTGGTCCCATGAACTGAACTAAAAAAGCAACAATAAGAACCGTAGGAAAGAGAGGGAAAAAGCAGTATTTTCCAGGAAGCAAGATTTACAGCAGACCGTAACAGATGCGCAGTCCCCATATTTATGTTAGTGGACAGGTACCTTGGACCTCACACTAAATCAGCAGGTCATTCGCAGCTTTGAATACCTCATCCCGTAACGACTCGTCAGATTTCGAGCAACAACGTGCTGAGATACGGTGGAGCGCATGAGTTTAGAATAGCATACAGGTAACAGGTAATAAACTGAAATCCGAGAAAATTCGCGTTGCACGTGAGTGGCCTGAAAAGAGCGGACTCCCTGCAAACTACCCTGAACACAGCAAACTTTTCGCTTCTCGATAGGAATACCCTTGCGGCTTATGACCGTAGTGCCGGTTTACCGCGTTTATAAAGGTTCCTGTTTTAGATTAAACGTTCCAGCGAGACGAATAAGTACGATACAATATGTATTGGAATATGCATGGAGCTTCTGATTGGCCTTACAGCGGAGTGCAGCCAATCAGAAGCTCGTACATATCTGTATGATATTTACGATTTTACTGGAACGAGTCAATATGATATGCCAATCATAACTGGAGAACAGCGTGGCATACTTAAAAATTAGAAATAATTTGCCGCAAAGTACTCATACAGGTCGCACGTTTCACATCACGGTCATTGTACAGCAAAGAAACTCCAGAATTCACGGTCCGCTCGCCAATTAATAAGCACCACGTTGAACAAGAACACGTCAGCGCCACGTTCGATTGGCTCAAAGAAGGCTGTAATTTCGGTATGTAAGCGCGGCTAAACCCTCGATGTAATGCCACGTGCGTTTCCTGCTTGACGTCGATTTTCTTCTATTTTTGTACAGATCATACTCGAGCTACGAAAAGGCCCCACTGTCGCCACTCCGTGAATATCATTCGGTCCAAGCTGTCGCACAAAGGTGGTTCTGAAAGCGTCGAGACGAAGAGAACCGGTTCCTGCGAACCATTTTTTGGCCCTGTGCAAAATTCTATTCCTCTGTCCCGGCAGACCCTCCCTTTCGAGCGCGTCGACCCGCAAAGCTGAATTGCAGCGCCCTTCGAATCACAGTCGCGCCTTAACGCCGCTCGCATCGTATGTCTCGGCATCAACCACATTCGTCATTTCCGTAACTACCACAATCCCTTTAACTGCTTTCTTGATCTTCCGCTGATAACGTTTTCCACATCACCACAGTCACCTGTCCTGTACTGTGCAAACGGCACCACCTGTCCGCAATCGTTAGAGACAAGAACGGAAAATGGCCTCGACTTCCTCTTCTGATGCGACGGCGAAAGTGTATGCTTGCCCGGTCTGTGCCCGCGAATTCAACAAGAAGGCCAACCTCAAGGTACATTCACGCAAGCACACCGGGGAGAAACCGTATGCGTGTTCTCGGCCAGGATGTGACCGCCGTTTTATGTGGAAGTCGTCCGTTTCGTTTCACGAGCAGAACTGCATGTCGTCTCGCCGTGAACCTGAATCCGGATTACAATCTGTACCGAAACGGCACAAAGTGATTCACAACGGCGACAGCGGTTTCCGAGGTGAGCCTCAGATTCCGACGACCCCCCATAACTCCCGGC
>JADWZK010256493.1_pt1 | contig 20836 bp, 23 predicted proteins | sample 8957641 | NCBI WGS metagenome assembly JADWZK01 (sample SAMN16576796, study PRJNA672827) | algae metagenome | host: rhodolith | place: South Korea: Udo, Jeju | collected 2014-09-18 | reverse complement strand
CAACAACGGTACTGTCAGCAGAAGACTTACTCACTTTATTGCATCTCCCCCTTATGGAGGTTGGCAACGCAGTGACGGCCTATTGCTACTCCATACCTTCCTATCCTTAGACATTTTTGTAGCGTTCTCGATACTTAGATTCAGCAGAAGACTAATAGTACGGTCATGAAGGAGGAGGTATTCGTTCGCGAAGCCCGAACTCAGCTTTTACAAGGCCGAGGATTACTGACTGCATACGACCGCACAAATGTTTTTTGTAACATTTGGATACATCGTACTTATTCCTAGTAGCCGAAGACACGCAATGAAAACTGTTCAACTTTATCATATCCTCCCTCGCGCAGGGTAGCAATATCTTCGTAAGGACCAGCTACATGTATTCATAAAAAAGTTTCCATTTTTCTACTCGTTACAATCTGTAAATATTTGCAAGCCTACTGCAGAATAAGGAAATTCCCATGGGATTGGGAATAATGCAATACAATCTGAGATTGCGTGTAGAGATTGCAGGCATGATTGTTCGGTACCTACAGCCCGTTCTGCGAATTAAGGGGATTTCGGCTAAATGTGAGATTCCTACATAATTACAATGCAATTCATGATTTTTGGACTTCAGACGAGTGAAGATAGTACTGCAATAGATATTGTGGTGATGAGAAATATTGTAATTATGGTTGCAGTGTGAGAGGGGGAATCCTTCATATTGCATCTTACATGTTGGTGCCCAATTCCTAGCAATTAAATTGTCCCTAACCCGGAAAACAGTTTGAGGAAAAAAGACAACTACAAGGAGTTACCATCCATGCGCCCGACCTTTCTGCTGTGTCGAACGTGCTAATTGTAGGACAAACTCCTCCACTGAAGTTTTAGGTCTACGGAATGTTCGGGGACGCCTTTTGGTAGCTGGCGACGCGGGCGGATGCTGGTAGTGCGGCTCGTATAGAATAAAAGGAAAATGCAGGACAAACTCCGCTTCGGAATTAAGGGCCCGCGGGAGGTTCGGGACCCTGTTACTGTAGCTGGCGGATAGGGAGGACGCTGGTGATGCGGGTTGTAAAGCCACATGCTCGACCATGCAAATTGGGTGTAAAATGGAAATGGAAAGGGAATCGATAGAAAAGCATAACAGAAAAAAAAACAGAAAGCAAGGAAATGAGGGATAGAGTACTGATTATATTTTTTAACACTACCACAATGGCGACCTTCCGGCAAGGAGAGAACGAGTCTCAGAGAGGAGGGAGCAAAGAATGGAGCCAAATGTAGCCTGGCAAAGTTTACTGGGGATCTAGCGCAGCCTTAGGATATTTTCCCAGATGTGATGGAATGCTCAAAGATACGTAAAAAGGAAGTATTTGGGAAAAAACTTAAACTTAAGGAAAACCCCCAAAAGAATAGTACATTGTCGCACACACCTGCCTCCTTGAGATCCGTGTACGAACACACTGCACCACGTGGAGTGCGGTCGCCAAAGGTATCAAACCTGTGAGTACTCAGGTTCGTACCTAGTCATGTCCCCTCGGGAATCCTCACAGGATTTCTCTAGGCCAGGTCGAGAGCCAGGAAAGAAGGCTGGTAATCATTCTGTGTCCCGGTTTGAGTACACGACAAATGTGGGAAAATTTCTCCGTAAGCCGTCGATTTTCTCAGAAAACATGTTCTGCTACTAACGCCGAAACGAAAAGACTTTGAGCAAAAGGAATACCAGAATTCGGCTAGCGACAGCATGCGCTTCAGCAGTTCGTATGACAGTCGCCGTGGCCGATGGCGCACAGAGGACCCTTCGTCTGACCTGCGGTGCTCTGCCCGCCTCGGACACTTCTGTGTGACAATGGCATTCGCCACAGGCTCTTGGCTTGTCTGGCTCTAGTAATCAGGTAGATCCAGGCGGAGAAGTGGAAAAGAAGGGGAGAAAAGTATAATGGTAGCTAAGGCGTGTGGGTAAGGCGACGCGTGCGGAATCACGTGCGGCCGGAGCGCCTTATGAAGACTTTTTGGGGTGGTCCCCTCCGTATGCGATACGCAGTGACAAATAGGTGGCTCAATCTGAGGCCAGGGACTTCAGGTACGACTTCCGCTGGTCGGAGCAGCCGAAAGATTATGGTTTTGTACAAAATTCATAAGTGCTAATACCCGAAAAGCTATATGGACCACTTACCGCGCCCTCTAAGCACAACTACTTTGTACACTTGTGGAAAGAAAGTCATCAGACCGATTATGCACAGCAGAAGATCACAGGGGCTACCCTTCCCCCGCGGCTATTGACCGGACACGGCTATTTGATCGGACACTCCACGTTACCGTACCTGGAATGATCCCTACAGGATGTTTTGTTTTCTTGGCCCACATGTTAAGAACCACTACGTAGAAATAGTGATATGTGCTCAAAGATACAGAATGAGTGCAAACGCGTTCTCAGGAAACCGAAATGCCTTCTAAACTGAATGATGCAGTCAGCTTCGTCCTCCAAGAACTCTTGGTGTCACCATTCAGTGACCTCAGGTTTGTATCAAAGGAAGTCAGTGAGCATCAGGTTTGTATTCGATGAAGTCAAGGTGCCGCGATTTAAGCGGAAACAGACCAGTAACCGAAAGATCGCCCTGCGAAAGTGCCTGGAAAAATGCCAAAAGGCGAAAGATGGCTCTGCGCCTCTAGAAAGGAAACGGCACAAGAAAATGTCAGCAATGCGGAGTGTCCACATGCGCCAAACGGACAGAAGCACTGCTGAAACCGTTCTAAATATTGTCCGGGAAGTAAAACATCCGTCAAGAATGCTGCAACGAGTTTCGTTCGTCACGTCGGACCAAAAAGACAATTAAGACTATTTTAATGATTTTGCATCCTGTTCAGTCCGTGACGGCTCCTGTCCGAACAAGAACTTCATTGCTATCTGGAGCTCCAGCGGAGCACCTTAACCTAGGACAAATGCTGGCAGAGCGCCGAAACATTGAAGATGAAAAATTACGGAGGGAAGAGGAACAGCAGAAACGCATTGCCGAAAAAGGGGCAAAGAGGACAAGAAAGTATATTCAGAAGGTGATCAACAAATAACGCCGATGCATGTCTCTTTTTCGTTGCTGGAACACGTTCTGAATCCGAAGTAACAACGATTTTACCAACTGTCCAATCAATAGCACCATTTTTTATTTCTTAAATTTTACGTCATTTTTTGAACTCGCGTATCTCCGCTTTTCCTCCTCGGCGCTCTCCGAAAATTATGTGGCCATTATGTGCATCCAAGAATGGAACAATGTGGGCATTAAAGAGATGAAAAAGTGTTTTATTAGCGGCGCAGGACCAGAAAATCGAAAGGTGTCCGGTCAATACCCGCAGGGGAAGGGTACCTCCTGTCACTGCTTCAGCTTGAGGCAGAGCCCAGGGTCGACACCGCCTTTAAGCGCGACTTCAATGGATGTAATCATGAGGAAAACGTGATGCTCTGCATAGCATTCTTGGTCAATTTCTCATGCGTCTTTGTCGTCTTGACGTAGTCGGCCGGTGCATAAGGTGTGTTTTCGTAAATTATCTTCAGAGATACCGATTTCCAATCGCGCTAGTCGGGAATCCCAACCCATTGTACATCGAGAAGATTCCTCCGGCGTCCCCACTTCGGTCCATGATACTATCCACCAGCTCGCACGTGGCTTCCATACGGTCTGCCAGATCCATTACCTCAGAGGATACTTTGCTGCTGTCAGCGCCTACACGGTAGAGGCGCAGTAGTGCGCAGTGCATGCACTAGGTCGAAAAGACATTGAGCTTGGCGGCATCGCCGACCAGGCCACTGGCGGCGCTCTCGATAAGCAGAGGGCACATTCAACACAGGTTCCATTTATGACGTTTGTCCGGAACACTGTAGTCAAGAAATAGAGATTTAAATTTTGAAACGCGATTTGAAAGTAGTCAACGAAAAAATCGAAAACAACAACACGAAGAATGTATGCAACTTCATACGCAAAATGCTACTATAAAATGAAATTTTTGATTCGCTGGAAATATAAAGGAGTTCACTAAAATATAGAAATGTGTACCTCACCTGTCCTATGGATGATCTCGGGATCACCTTAACCGAAAATAACTTACCATTACAAAATTGAAAGCGTTTTTGAAAAATAGTTGTTAGCATGGACTATTTCAGTCGGTGACCATGGCTTCAACTCTGTTGTAATCGATATCGCGTCGAGATCGTCGACAGAAATTTTTCACAGTACGAAACAGTCTTTGCAATTGGAAGTCATTTTAAAACATGCTTCCAAAGTTTTGCTGTGAAAACCAATTTTCGGGTAGTGCAATGGTGAGTTAGGTTATGAGATACGTGATGCACAGTTGTCTATACTTTAGTGCACTCCTTGATATCATCATGCAATATAAAATTTTATGCTATAATAGCACTCTGCGTATGGAAGTCTATAGTCTCTATTTGCTTCTTAATTTTATTTTTAATAGATTTAAATATCATTTCCACATTTAAATCTCGATTATGCCTGCGCCGAATGAGAACTAAGTCCCCGGGAGAGAAAGTTTGCAACGAAGTTAGGGTGCTTGCTTTGCTCCGCGATAAACAGCGGCTCGCGCCGTTCAGAGCATCGCGTCTATCGCGGTCTGCAGTTGGCTTAGTTCAGCCAACCCCGTGGCTCACGAACTCTGGATTGGCAATATTTCGGTCTTGCAGATAATCTCTGGCTCCACGCTCAGGGCGAGGCGCTTAGGCTTCGGGACCACCGTTGCTTCCGGGCGCACGATGCACGCCATCGGCAAGCTTCCCGCGGCGGTGGAGCAAAGAATCGTTCAGTAGGGAATCCAGCACCGACAGCGTTGTAGTACAATCCAGGGACGCCTGCTTGATCTGAGTTTCCACAGCACGGCTACCGGCGACCAAGTTACCGTTCACGATCTCTGCCATTTGCCCACAGCTTGTAGGCCCCAGTGAAACCGTGCTTAATTCTATGTGCTTTCGCTAGCGCTTCCGTCAACGAATGCCTGTAGTGAGATCCGCGGTAGCTGAAACAGTGGGTCATAGCGGAGAACGCGCGGATCCAGTTCGCGATCTTGCGCGTTTCAGCAGCCGCCAGCGCACGCAACCAAACATACCCACACTGATCGCTTTCGAGAACCAAGGAGCAGCTGTATTTCATCGCAGGCGTTCGGAGTCCATATGCGCTCAGCGATCAGCCACACGTCATCGCAACGGCATTTTGCGGCGGCAAGGTGCTCTTCGGAGTGTTTCTTCTGCGACCTGCGCTCATCGAGCGAGCTTAGTCACTTAAGTTGTCAGACATGGGAGAGAGCACGAGACTGTGCTGCAAGGGGTACCGAGCGTCGGCGCGAGTACTTTAGAAGCAAAGACGAACAGCAGATTATTGTGATCCGTTAATGCACGAGTGAGCGGAAGTCAAGCCGGGTAAGGGTCAGTAGCACGGTGAACACTTCCCTATCGAATGTCTTCCAGACCGGGTGTGGGTCGGAGAACCTACAAGAGAGAAATGCTAACGGCTTGAGCCGCTGCTCAATATAGGCTTCACCAAGTTCCTAGCTGCAAGCTGAGTTGGGACTCTCGCCAGTGTAGATCACTTTCGTCTGAGTATATGTAGAGTTCCAACTCGTAGTCGCGGTACGCCAGCTTACTATGCGCATATGTCTGTTGCTGTATGCTATCGAACGCGCCAGGGTGCGCATTGATCCAGCCAATTAGTCAAGTGGGATATTCACATACGCAAGCTCCGGTATTTCGCGGAGTGGTCCAATTCGCTCAGAGAATCGTAGGATGACAGGCGCCATCCATGTCACGGAAAAATTGTCGTGTTTGCGCGCTGTACGGGTGTTAACGATGCAAGGTAGGAAAGAAATTATTTCTAGGATCTCAGTGTAAAATAAACGCTAGAACGTTTTGAAAAAGAAATCAACCAACGCTGAACCCGAAATAGAACGGCATCTTTGACATTTGACGTTAAAGGCGATGTGGACGAGGGCAAAGCAAACCGGACCCTGACCAGACCGCGCTCCACCGATCGCCCCTGACACGCCACACTGCGTTCGAAGCAATGCGTGTTCATGAGAGAGTGGGGCCATATAGTGGAGGAATGAATCGGGATGAAAGCGCAAGGTCCTTCCAAGTGCCACCCCATTTATCATACGAGCAAGAGCTCATTTAGCCTTGAAGGCGCCAGAGCCCCTGTTCGAGAGTGCCGAGTGCGCTGGTGGGTGTGGTTTATGCTGGGATTTCTGCAGGACATAGAAATCTCACTTCACAAGAAGAGTGCAGCATATCGCTGTGCTCGTGCAAAGCAGGAGACGAGTACCGTATGGTGCATTTTTGTTTCACAAAGTTCTCGTTTGTATTCATGATATCTATAATGTATGTAGAATACTTGCGTTTTCGCTCGCACGATATCATTCTTTCGTATCAGCATAAAGCAGCCACATGACGGCCCACCTAAATCGAATACCCACGTTTTTCTTCGGCGGGACGCCGCTCTCTTTGCAGGCCTGTTCAATTTGCAAGCGCCCATCGGGGCAGTTATCTTCATCGGTCGTTTTCCAGTGCAACCATAGACCAGGGGGAGAGCCGCCTACGCGTCAGGCTCTTTTTTCGCGAAAGCGCATTATGAGAGAGTTACTGGAATCGCCGCTACTGTTGTTTGTACCGGATCGATATGGGCAACCACTTAGGAGTCAGCGCTGCTCTCTAAACAGCCGGACTGCGCTGAGGGCATTGGTTAAGACTGTAACGACGATATGTTCAGACATCAGGTTTGTATCTCGGTTTTGCTGAGGATTTACGATCTCCGGCTCGCCATCGCTGCGATTCGTCCCACTAACTGATCTTGGAAGCTGCACTGCACACGCATCTGTCGATGTACGAAAGGAAGTTCGACCCGTCTTAACGTTCCGAAGTCGTCTACTCCCTATCGCTTCGGCGGTGCCGGATATTTACTGCAACCGGGTGGGATGGCGGACGGAGATCTTGGCCAAAGCTCCGAATGTTGGATAATGTGTCTTTCAATCTTTTTGTTGTTTAAGACTCGCAAAATAAGTCCTGAGGAATTGGCGTAATATGCACTGGCTGCGTTTAATAATCTATATTCATGTTCGAGCCATAGCACTTTAATTTACGTGTCAATGCTAAATCTTGAAATGCATTGCGTGCTCAGTAGTGAAACTCAAGCATGCGAAAGTGTTCAGATGTATGGCCTTTGTGAGCAACTTCGATCCCAGCCAACTGTTCACGCTCGAATTCACCCAGGTGTCCTGCTCGGATGCAATGATTATGGTATTTATCGAGTGGAGTTTCTATGCAGCAGAAAGATTGCTGAATCGGTTTACGTCACTTTCGACGAAACTTATTTCCCTGGACTGAACAAAACAGAAAGCTCAACCAATGAGGAATCAGCGGATGAGTACGATGGCGCTTGAAAAGAGCAAAAGGATGATACTGATGTTATTTTTTGGAGATTTATACGGATGAAGACACAGACAGGCGCCCTCATCGACATAGAAGGCAACCCGATCGATTTAGCTATTTTGCAAAGAGTAATTTGCAAGAGTACATTGTGCTGGAGGAGAAATACGAGTTGCTTTAACTACCTCTGATGATAGAACTGTACGCGAGGCAATGAATGCGACAGAAGATGAGGTAAAAATTTGGAAGAAGGCACCTGAAGAAGGACTAATGGACGTGGATTAAAGTTGAAGAAAACTAATATGTGTGCTCGGCACGCAGGGGGAGGCGGAATGTCTATACTACTCATACACACTTCATTTCGATAATAAAGCGTAACAGATCAACAAAACCAGTTCGATTTAAAGTGACGATTGTGGGAAAATGCAATGATGAAGTGTTTGGAAAAGATTGCGACAAGATGTACGTGCAAGTGTGTGGAATTGTCATTGTAAGTACCGTGCTTACTGTTCAATTGCATAAATATTCGGATATGGGATAGATTGACATTACGACCCGTTCTAGAACTTAGACGTGGAAAGAGAGATGTACGTCTCATATGCGCGTAACATTCTCTGTAAAAAGAAGGACAGATCATATTTTTGCTCACGAAGAGCTTTCTATGGACTTCATCAGTCACCTTTACAATAGTTTATAAGCTGAAAGAGCCCTTGATCAACAATATGAAGTGCAATCAGCTCAATTCAGATTCAAGTGAATTCTTCAGCCGCACTGCAAATAACTTTGATGTGATTATGGTCTATGCCGATGATATTTTAATCGTGTCGGAAAACCGGACTGCTCAAGTTCCAAAATAAGATGGGGATATTGCTCTGGATTTCTCATGACGGATACATTGGATGGTATTTGCACGCTGCGATTAATGCAACTGATGAAAAATGCACAATGAGTCAAGCTGCCTATATTGAGTCACTTCTTGTACAATGCAATCTCATCGATGCAAAGAACGTCAGTACACTTATGACGAAAATTGTTTTCGATGAAGTGCAAGCGCATCATAAGGAAAACATTATGGAGAACGATAAACAACGAAACACTATCGGATATCTTCTATTTTAACAGTATGCACCTGTCTGGATATTGGTGTTTCCGTGGAAGTTTAATCTCAGAATTCTCGTCGTCCTAGTACTGTTTTGCTAAAGGCTAGATACCGAGTTCTACGGTATTTGAAAAGCTCCTTAAGCTTCTGTTTGACTTATTCCAAGAATTCCAGTACTCAACTTCTCACTACGTGGTCTGATTTGCTGGCAACAAAAATGGCCAAAGGCCACACACCGGTTATGTTATCGAAGTCCTCCATTTCCTGTATTACTGTCAAACAACTCTACTTCCTCGTCAACATGTGTAGCTGAATACATCGCTATCCTGCGGAGATTTGAAATAGATAAGAATGTTTCTAGAAGAACTGGGACTTTCCCAAGATGAACCGATTGCAATTTGCTCGGACAGAAAGCTGGAATTCAATGACGTGAATGAACCGCGAGCATGAGAAAGGCAAAACATGTCGAAATTCGATACCATTACATTTGTTACTTTGTCAAGTCTGGTCGCATGCTATGAGCATACGTAGTTCTTAAAGCAATGTCGCTGATCGACTTACGCAACCGCTGGAGAAAATCAAGTTCGAGGGAAATAGAGCGCAAATTGAAGTTACCCTTCTCGACTCGAAGTCCACCTCCAGGAGGAGTGCTGAATAACCTCTCTTTCAATAATTTTAGTGTTGAAGACTCGAAAATAAGTCCCAAGAAATTGGCTAACCCTTCGGAAGCTTTTTGAATACTTCTATTCTCCTCCATCAAGCAGCTTGCCAAGAATTTCAAGTCCGCTTTAAGTCCGAGAATCAGAGCACCGTTGTCCTGGATAAAGCTCTGCGAGGAGCAAGTGGTTCCGTGCGTACTCTTCAGATCGTGCAATATTTCGTGGCAGCTACCAATGCCCATTCAACAACGCCGAGTTCCAGAGAGAACTTGAATTGTTTGATTCTGCTCCTTGCTTGCGGAACTCAAGAAGAAGATCGTGCCTCGCTAGTCCAGCATTTTCAGTGACGATGTGTCTCGTCTTCCGGGAGGATAAAGTAGCCAGGCTCATTTCTTAGGAAATGTTCTTCACGTCGCATGCAAGCTTTTGGTCAAGTCTCCACATTCGGCATAACACAGGCACAGGAACTGATACCTGATTTTTCAGCAGACACAAACTTGTGCACAATTCTCTGACTGTGCATTCAATGCTCACTCCTTTCGATGCTTACCATTTAAAAAGCTCAGGCTTAAAGTACTTGCGGCTGAGAAGAATATCCCTGGCCAAGCTCTTCCCGCATGTGTCACGGTCTCCACCGAGAGATGGTCGTCCTCCAAATCTGTCACATAGATATCTCACGCAAGCTCGAAGCTTCCGAAATGTCTTCCGAGAAGCGCGATCACACATCCAGATATAGAAAAAGCGATGGGCAGTCCCACCCAGCTGGCCAGAGGTTTGAATACGCTAGAGCATCTCATGGCATGCGCCATTAATATTGCCGCGGGCACTGGTTAAAGGGGTCTCGAGGTCCACAATTCACATTAGAACCTGCCCCAACTGCGATTTTAACGTTGCGAATCAATACAGCCATCCGTCTGGACTTTCTTGAAGTAGTCGGCGGATATCAGTCAGGAAACCTGTTTTCAATTTATCGGTCGGCAACATGTCGTCGATGAGAAACAATCACTTCTTGTCTTGAAACTATTTGGTTGCGTGAGCTACCTCCTGTTTGAGTGAAGTTGAGTTTTCCACCCTTCCGAAGCTTGCAGAAGCTTCTGGAATTGTGTGAACAATTGCGAGTCCAATAAAAACATGCTGCTAATACTGTGTGGAAGATTTTCCACGAAATGCTATGGGTAGCCGTTTCCGTGGCAAGTATCTAATTAGGGAAATCCTTAAACTTGGTGCATACTGCACTCCAGGAAATCGTCGTTTCCATAGCACTCCCTTTTTACCATCTACAACAGCATAAAATATGCCACACCTCTCCACCTGCCTGTTGGGGAGGCAGAGCAGCCGACGCATTACTATAAGCATCTTTCGCACTACCAAAGCTCGTGGTCAAGATGTGTTGGCTGATTAGCAGATACCGGTCCCGAGATTAATCTACAGAGTTTTCTGTCACCTGCAGGAGACAGATCTTGGTACATGGTATCGACGCTCTCTCAATCTCAAGGACATAGTTCTGCATTAAGGATACCGGGGCTTGCTCCAAGTTCGACGAGTAGACACAAAGGGGCGACGGTCTTGTTCACGCCCATCAATTACCCTATTCTAAACTCTCTTGACCCGCCAGAAATCATGAAGTTCATTGACAAGAGGAAGCAGTACGAGCTACGAGTGCCGCAGAAGAAGAAGGAAATTCTTTCACTCACCGCAGCAAGTTTCCTTGTTTCTATTGACCCTAGACTACTTTGCAGCATGCATGTTATGGGCGATTTTGATGCTGTTGCTCCCAAATTTGAGCTCAAAGGTATTACATCTGATCGTATTAAGGCCTCTAGAATAAAGGTCGATTTTGAAAGTCACCCGATACACAAATAATTGGGTCCCATTTTTAGGGCTCCGCACACCTATGCATATCAAGGATGCTGATCCGGGAAATAAGCAACTCGTAGCATAATAATCACGGCTTATGGCTGAAATCGGACACTCCACATTCAAAGACACCAACCCCAAAATGACAAACTTGCGTATCACGCGTGCATTACAACCGACGTCCCTAAAAGCTCAAATTGAAAAGGTATTCAATATCGCCCTGACCTAAAGAAATACGTTCGTGAGTTTGTCAGGCATGATTCGCTGCAATCTGAGCACATTGAGAAAGCAAGAAGCCTTGGAGCGCCATCAATGCCCAAGATTTCAGAGCGGAAGTTTTCTACAGCACCGGCGAAAAGTACGGAAACTCAAGAGCGTCGAATATTCCAGCGCAGAATGACACCAAATCAGTTTTTTGCTTGCGCCACTACGTTCCGAAATGCAACGATTATCCTAAAAACAAAAAGCCTGCGCAAATTGGATAGTATAAGTCTGAAAAGAGAAGAAACATGGTAACGCTAGGATCGTCATGAAGCACACAAATAAGCGTTCTGGAAATTATTTTCTTGTCCCAGCTGTCTTCGGAGGCGTGATCAAATCATGAGTGTGTACTGAAAGTGGCTCAGATATCATGCCTATGAACAAGAAGCGATTGGAATGCATGCGAGCAAGTGGCGCAGTGATGGAAGTCACCCATCCTGTCGTGGCTCAACGATATGGCTTGGCCATATCAGACAGTGGCGAGAATAACAAATTGCATGTCGAATGTTCACACATTGTCGGAACATCATGCAAGCTATCAATTCGTCACGGCGCTGGTTGAACCTTGCCAAATGTACTCTGTTATGTTACCAGTACGTAAATAGAAATCCCTCGTTTACTTCGTCACATTTTGAGCGTCCTTGGGCTGGACCCTGATAAGTTGCTCAAGCCTGCGTTCAAACCTTCTGCGCTGAAATTTATGTTAGCGAATTGGTTCTTTAGGAAACGTACAAAGAAGGATCCCTTGCGTACTCCATGAACCAAAGCATGTTCCATGCAAAAGGTTTCGAGGAAGATCAAGATGAAAAAACTCGATGAAGAGTGCTTCGTTGATGTGGGAATCGAAGCACTTGAGGAGGTAGACAAAGCGCTCCAGAATATGTCGAACACTGCTGAGGACGACGGAATAAAACAGTCTGCGCTTGAAAAGCTGACAAAATTTGTGACGGAGTACAAAGATATATTCCGCATTCGTCTCAGAAACGACCCTTCGTCACAGATCCAACACATGCTCGTCAAATTGTATCCAAAATTTGTACCTGCTAATGCACAAAGCAGGCGGTACTCCGAACCTCAAATGAAATTTACAGGCGCATATTTCGAGAGCCCATTTGTTAGCCCCGACAGAATAGGGATTTGGGCAGCTGCGCCCCTTCTGGTGCCCAAGCCTGCTCCTACGTACTTTCGATTGACTCTGGATTTGCGATCTGTCAATTCCACTATAGTTGCCGTGCCGTGGTATATACCTTACATCGATTTCAAGCTCCCTGATTTGGCTGAAAAGCGACTTTGCATCGCGGTATTGGCAGCTACCTCTTGCAGAATCTTCACAGACATATTACAGTTTTTTGACGCCATACGGAAACCCACTCGCACGCTCCAAGCACGTAAAAACAGTGTTGCGAACTTAATTCTTCAGCATTTCTTCACTATATGCAGGAAACTCATTCTTTATATTTCAGCGTTGAATTCGCTGGTATTCGCTGCACTTATACACTTCTGTGGATGGATAATTGATGATGATTGTGTCAGATTCGACCCACGTCATCTATCTGGGCTAGTGGATGTCAATTCTTGGTTTCTACACAGTGAATTGACACAAGCGTTACAGCCTATACACTCCGGATTGGACCTCTAACAATATAACAACGAAAATGCTGCATGAGTTCTCGAAACGCATTGTGATTAATGAAAAGTAAAGTAAGAAAATACATTAGAAAGTCCCGATGTAGGCATACTTTTCTGCGTGAAATACTTTACACAAACATATGCTGACACTAAGCTTATGATAGACGGCACTCTAAGCAAATTTTTCGCATAGTGTGCGGTTCTATCGCAATTTGATGTATAAGCATATGTAAATTTATGCTGTATGCTGTACGTACGTGGCCTTCCATCCGAACTTGCTGCGGTGATTACTTGCTATGTTTTTAATTCTTTACAATGTGTTTCGGGAATTCATAACTCGCTTTCGCCGTCCCAGAGTTCTCTTCGACAGGTGTTGGAAGATGCATACGCAGTTTCAGAAAGCGCACAACAAAGTCTATTGCTAACATGCAATTCTCACGACTCGCATGGGGTACTGAACACGGAAAGGCGTCCGTGAGATTCATGAGACTCTAAAAGATGCTTTTAAGCTCAGTCACCGTGACATAGGCAAGTCATTGTGCATATATACCTACGCATCTGACAGCTAATGGGCAGCAGTTGCAACCGAACCCTTGGAGCCAACCCACGAATCTCTTGCCTTTCTCAGCGTTCAGTTTAAGGAAAGTGATGGAAGACATCGCTGGACGACTTTCGAGAAAGAGGCCCATGCCATTTTCGATGTCTTCCAAAAGCTGGGCTACATTTTGCTACCCGTATCTGAGATCCACTTGCACACCGACCCCCGAAACGTTCTATTTGTTTTCAACTCGCATGCCCGAGGGCCTCCCTTGAGAAGACGTAATATATCAAGGGTTAAACGATGCGGCCTGTACTTGCCGTAGTTTCAATACGATTGACCATATAGACAGCAAGAACAATGTGATGGCCGACATCATGACTCGTTTGCCGCGCGGGTATCGTGGGCAAATATTGAGCACCAAAAATTTTGCTAAAACGGTTAAATCGATCGATATTTTGCCCTCCCCACTGGGATATATTTTGTATGGCCATGCATTGACGAGATGATCAACATCCGGAGGGCCAGCAAAGAATTAAGCGCTGATATTCCGAAGAGTGGGCCTGCGTTGAAAAATGAAAAATCGCCATACCCTCAGACGCGCATGATCTTCAACGTCGACTTCTTGTGGTCTCACACGAAGGTGCTATGGTACACAGAGGCGGTAACACAACTCTGGAATACCTCCAAGAAACATTTTATTGGTACTCTATGGAGGAATATTGCCGGGAATTCTTGAGGCGCTGTATTTACTGTCTCATGTATTCAGTGTCTCATTTCTTCGACAGGAGAAAAGATTCCTCGTCCGCTCGCACTTTCAAGCTACGAAGACGAACGAAATTGTCCATTTCGACTTCTTGTTTATTGGTGCGTCTTTTCCGGATCCAAACTGCTCTCAAGGATGGCGTATCGGGCTCTGTGGTTTAGAAGGCATTGACGAAGGGGATATGAAACTTCACCGTGATGGGCAGCTGGGCGTCGAACCTTGAGTCGCATTTCAAAAAAACGTCATGAAAGACTTGCCGTCGCGGCTGAAGATTAACCACCACTCTTTGTTTCCTACTCCCCCTGGGCTAATGGGAAGGTGGAACGCGAAATGCGACAAAATTCTTCGGGCTTCCCGGGCCCTACTGTTCGTTTTCAAACTTGCTCCCCACGACTGGCTCGAAGTCGTGCCTTTAGTGCAGAGAATTTGAACGAATATCTGCTTGAGAGACTGGGAAGAAATGATGAAGGATCCTGTCGTACGCCCTCCAAGAAATTACCTGTTTAAAGGAACGAATTCAGATCTGAACTACCGAATTCTGGTCGCGCTGTGTCTATCGAAGCGGCCGGAGCAATCCAAGGTACGTCTCTGGAGGATCTATTAGAAGCACTCAATGATATGTACATGCACATTACTGAGCGCAACATTAAGAATCGAATGCGACAAATATCTAAACAAAATAAGAAAGCGAATATCATTGCACCGACCTTTTCCGTGGGATACTTTGTGCGACAGCGCAGAAGAAAGACAAGGGTCACAAGCGGACTAATCACAGAGTGGATAATGACGAAGGTCATCAAGGAACTCGTTTACGAAATTGCTAAACTAGATGGAACAGATCACGTCTATGCACATGCATCTGCCCCTTAATTTATCGTGAAGGGCTTCCTGACGAATCCGGCGTAAAACATAAAAATCAAGCAACGCGTCTTGAGAAAAAGGATGAAGTCGTGAGTGGTTCTGCCTACCAGATCCAGAGAATTGCAAACTCCAGCGCTTGGAATGTTTGAATGAGTACATTTGGGATATGGTCCGACACTGTCCAAGTTGCTGTCGCAAGAAAACATCAGAAAAGGAGGCATTTTCCGCAATCGTTGCTTAATATAACGAGTGGATCAAGCAGCTGGCGCTGTGAACAATTTCCCGTCCAATGCAAACATGCTGCCAGTATTGTGTGCAAGTTTTACAACGAAATCCTATGGGTGACTGCATTCTGTGGCAAGTACCTAATTAGGGACATCCTTGAACTGGGTACATACTGTCGGCCAGGATATATTTGCAGCCGTTGCACTCCCTTTTTGCCATCTACAGAAATATTATGAAATATGCCACACCTCTACATCTCCCGGTCGGAGAGGGAGAGCAGTCAAAGAAATACTACAAGCATCTTTCACAATACCAAAGTTCGTGATCAAGGTGTGTAGGTTGGCCAGCCGGTACTGGTCCCGAGATTCATCTAGAATTGTCATATCTCTCGCAATTTCTTGAAAAGCCGTTTGAAGTGTTGCCTCTTGACCGAGGCTGATGTACTGAATGCCGCCAGAAAAACACTCACGAACATCTCTGTCACAGGCCAGGCCTTGCAGCGCGATAGGCTTTCCAACCTCCGCCATACCCACAACACCGTGGGCGGGGTTAAGCTGTCCTGCAGCTGTTCCGACGGTCTTCGACGAGGAACTGGGGAGAACCCTGTGCTTCAGTACGCCTTCTGGGATGAGTTATTCACCTTCGGTGCCCCGTGTCTCAAAGTCTAAATTGACAGCGTGAGAGAAGGATGGGTGCTTATTTTAGGATGGTACTCTTCTTTCGCAGATGCAGTTATTAATTTCATGTTCGAAAACTGCTATTCGTCTTACTTCCTCCTGCGACGTCATGCGAGAGTACTCTTCCTTGAATTAGATAGGGGTATTTATAGAGGGAGAACTAGAATTTAGTACTAACACGGCGGATTTTTGGCACAAGGTTTTTATTTTCTAAATGCTGGAAATTGGGGAAAAACGTTTCCTGTCAAGTTTTTTATTCTCGTCCCCACTGCAGAAAACGTAATTTTAGCACAAATGGTCACAGTATCAACTCCCATCAATTGCAATTGTACTGGAGAACGAAATTATCCTGGGATACCGGTACATTAAGCACCGCGTTTTGCATTTGCGAGCATTTCTGCTTCCAGACATTAGGGAGAAATTTTAAACGTTTTCTATCAATATTTTGAAGCGCTCGCTAACAAAACGGTCCAAATGGGTCAGTACACGAGGTGTTGATATCAACGCGCCTCAATTTAGAGTCCAAAATTCTTGCGGTAAGCTCGTAAGCATTGCATTCTGCATCTGTATTGCCAGGCATTTCCACTTCAACAATTTCATATGGCAATTTTAGAAAAACGTTTTTCTGTCAAAGTTTTCATTCGCTTTCATACCTCATAGAACCGAGATGAGCACGCGAAGTCGCGATATCACGGCCCAAAAACTGTAATAGTACTGGAGTTCAAAAGTATTGTGGGATGCTGATAAGCACCGCGCAATTTCATGCAGGCCTACTTTCGGCGAACAAAGCGGAAGTTCAAACAAGTTTTCTGCGAACATTTCACAGCTGCTACGATTCTTTCTGCTCTAATACTATCGTTTGCAATTCCGAAAACGTATTTTCCCGTTTCGAAACGTGCCGCAACCGATGATACATATCGCCGACCTCGATACTAAAAATATCATATGTATCTACCAGCACGGTACAGAAAGTATAATTCATTTCGACGCGTATCGTCTCACATGAAACGAAAAGTATCGTTCGAATGCATCGTTCTGGACGATACAAAACGTATACTATGTTTCGATGCATGTCGAAATAAACGATACGGAAAGTATAGTATATATCTACTAGCAAGATACAGAAATTATCGTTTATTTCGACATGCATCATTCTGGACAATACAAAATGTATCCTGTGTTTCGATGCTTGTCGAAATAAACGATACTAAAAGTATCACATGTATCTACCAGCACGATACAGAAAGTATTGTTCATTTCGACATGTGTCGTTTCGAACGATACAAAAATGTATCATGTGTTTCGACACATAAGGTAAGTCTTGGCAGACACTAAAATATATTCGCAAAACTATTTTGTAGTTTACTGCAATTCGGTGTTCCAAATCGGAGTGAAAACCCTGTTCTCATAGAAATGCAATAGGTTTTTCTCAATTCTGAGGTGAACGATTGAGGTTGTTATGGAAATTCAAGTTCAGGTCATGTGCCTAATTTGGCCATGCTTTGAGGTCAGTAGAAGGTTGAGCCAATAAGAAATCAATTAGGCATACAGAACATCTCGCGGTAAATCTCTCACGGACCGTGGTGAGCAGTAAAACTCGTTCTCAACGAAGTTCTCACCGAGAATTCACCGAGTGCACAGGCTGTGAATCAGCTTCCCGCAACAGCTGCAAGAGTGAGAAGGTCAGCGCTCCCTCATCTGGCAGTGCTGCCCTATTGCGCAGCAATCGCTCTCCGTTCCGGTGTCGCTAGGTATAGATGCAGACTCTTCATGCGTCTCATACTCGAAGCCATTCTTCTTCTTTTCTAAGGCCTCGGAATATTTTCGATAATTATCTTCTTCCCTTGTAGCGTTCAAGTAAAACGCTTTAAATTCTTTAGGCCTAATTCGTACAATTTTATTTCTCGTCAGTTCTTCATCATCCATTAATTTGAAATTTATATTTTTCGAGGCTACCTTCTGCTTGATTAATCCCCTAACCATTTCTATTGGGTTAAGTTCAGGGTGCGCTTCAGGCAAGGCAAGGATTTTGCAAGTAAAATTATTTGAAGCGAATATATCCGCTAGCTTTTATGCCACGTACTTTGGAGTTGGCTCTATTTTTGGCTTGTTCAAGCAATTAAACCTTAGTTTGTGTCGTCTCCCAATTCATCGGCCAGTCAGATAGGCACCCTCCCCATCGCACAATAGTTTTCACCAGCATTGCCGTTATTCACTTCGTTGTAGGAGGCTTCGTGTGTTCCGAAAGCACTGCGTGGTATGCTTTCCTGTCAAGATGGCATTCTTTTTTCTTTCGATCCACGCTACATTAAAAGGCAGCAATCGAGGAGCCCTTTCTCTTGGGATCCAGAGTAGCACGCTGTGGATCGCTCACCAGATCCTGAAGGTACTTTTTAATCCACTTGTTTCGAAAGAGTATCCGTCCAGTCGAATCTCTGGTGCATACTTGTAAAAACCCAAGTCTCCTGATAAAACTTCCATACCGTTTTCGTAAATAAAGATCAATCCATTCCAAATGATATTCCATCATGGAAATGATCTCATTCTTTTTCTGGGTATGTTCCGAGTGAGAATTTTGCTTTTCATAGCAGAACTTAATTCTCTTCACGAATTTGCACAGAAAAGTATGGCCCCACAGCGACTTAGAGTATCAATCCTCTCCCCGAGTAGTAGTCCCTTCTGGGTGAATTTGAAAGGTTTGGCATCCGGGTTTTCTCCAAAACCACGAAGCGCCCATCTGCTCGAGAAAAACTTGCAAAATGTGCTGGCATAGACAGTGTTCTATTCCGTTCTTCAACGAAATTGTCCCCGATGTGCCAGGTGTTCACATCATCTTGCGTTCTGATTTTCGACGCCATATTGTTGTCGATGTCTGTGGCTGAAGTTGTCTTTTTTCGCCCATTAGATACGCCTATAGACAGACTCCCTCTCGTCCAAGGACGATACTTATCACAGCGGACGGCACAGGACCAAAACGCTATCGATTGCTGACGATCGGCAAGCGCTCTGTCGCGACGGCCTGGCTGCCGAGACGCGGCGCGACAGCATCTGACCTGCCATTGGTTGCTGTCGGAGTCGCGAGCTCATTCGCCTCGCGTGAAGGGGAGAAGAGCACTGCCTCTTGGCACAGTGCCTTCCACAGTGACAAGTATCATTTTTCGACTATAATTTTACTGTTTGCCGAGAGATACGATATGTGTTGTAACACATGATACGTTTTGGATCGTTTGAAACGACACATGTCGAAACAAAACGATACTTCCACTATCGCCCCGGTAGATACATATGACACTTTTTGTATCGTTGGTTGCGACATGTATCGAAGTGCGGGATACTTTTTGTATCGTGCCAAGCAAAACATGTCGAAATGAACGATAGTTTGAGTATCGCGCTGGTAGATACATACGACATTTTAAGCATCGCTTATTTGGACATGTTTCGAAACTCAGAATACTTTTTGAATCGTCCAGAACGATACATATCGAAATGAACAATACATTGTGCATCGTCCGACACGACACATATCAAAATTATTGATTCTTTTTGTATCGCGCCTATATACATATGAAACTCTAATTATCGAGTTTGGCGATATGTATCATCGTCGGCGATACGAAAAGTATCAGGCAAATTGATAGTATAGACGATAATATCGTAGAACTGTGAAAGAGTTCTAAAAGATAGACACCTGTCACACCTTGAAATGTTTCTGCTGCCGAGCAAGCAATCATCTCAGCACTTCTGACACGGTAGGCAACTGTATTGACAGGATTCGAGGGCGGTTACCGCTAAACTCTCGGCCTATCGAAGAAGCGCAAAAGATGAATTTGTCATTGCAAGGCGTAAAGGTTTTGCCTGATGTTCACAAAAAGTGCATCATTTCGTCAAACGAAGATTTATCTAAAGCGAGGAGAGCTGCGGTTTCCATACAAATCAACCAGAGCCGTAATTATGAATGAAAGAGTAGGCTAAAAAGCATGATTGATGAGTAAAAGGGAGTGGGTACGGTTCTACTTACTCTTTAATAGTCACAAAGAAATAAACGGGCGGCCACTTTCAAATTTTGCAAGGGGTCATTCTTCTATAGTATGGTTCTGTTACAGGGTACGGTTCTGCCACAGAGTGGCTGACAGTATAGGAGAATATAAAAACAGTAACTCTCCGCAACAGTCCCTGTTCTGATCTGAGCGCCGTCGTCGTCGCTGACTTCAGGTCTGTGAAGCAGATGAAATTTCGGCCATCCCGTAGGACGTCACGACCGCGCGAGAGTCAGCATTATCACCTATTGAAATTTTCCCGGAATAAAACATCACCCAGATGCCAAACAGTGGTGATTGGCAATGAAACTGGAAGTTGAGAATGGAACCCACGCTCCCTTTGCGGCAAATGGAATTTGTACTGAGAAAACTAACAGAAGAAAGCGCAGACGTGGGAATACATCATCGTTTCGCGCAAGAAACTCTATTTAGACCACTTTCGCCGTCGATCATCTAGATGAAGACTTCAAAAAGGCTAATTGTGCTCTATGTTCGAAACACATTTCAGTGACATCAAACTCTTCGTCAAATATTGTCTGCCATTTCACAGAAAAAATGGAAATATTCGTGCTCAAATCACTGCAGCATCTGATGACACCCAGAAGAGAAGAATTCTCGAAGTTGCTCGTGTGCACGCGAGAGGTAATCGGTCTGTAATGGAGCAATTCGTCTCTTCTCAACGTGCGCCTACTCCGCTATCGCGTCAGTCGAAAGATCTGCTTCGTCGCGTTTCTGGTGTATTGCTCATCCCATGTCGCTAGCTCTCACTGGGTATCCTAGGAAGTGCAGAGTTCGAGGCGTTTGTGCACTGCTGCGGAGGAATAGTTGACA
>JADWZK010018077.1_pt1 | contig 20957 bp, 22 predicted proteins | sample 8957641 | NCBI WGS metagenome assembly JADWZK01 (sample SAMN16576796, study PRJNA672827) | algae metagenome | host: rhodolith | place: South Korea: Udo, Jeju | collected 2014-09-18 | reverse complement strand
CTGTAGTCAAACCTGCGGTATTTGGATCAGCGGAATATTTTCAAATTTTTATTTGTTTTATGCGTTTCTGACACGAGAGTCGCCAAATTGGTCCGAAGATTGCGTCATTTGTATGTATATGACTTATGCATGCATACACCGTACAGTATGCTAATTCTGGGCACCTTCGTCTCCATCGCCACCGGTGCCAGGAACGTTTGATCCTCCCCCCATCATGGACTTCAGTTGCTCCTGAGCCGCCTGCGGATTGTTCATCATCGCCTGCATGCCTTGCTGCATCATCGCCGCCATTGCCGGATTGTCCCCTCGCAATGCACTTTGCACCTGCGCCCCCATCGGTGATGACATGAAGTTCTGAACCATCTCAGGGCTAATGTTAAGACCCATACTCTCTGCCATAGTAGACATCTGTTCAGGAGACGGCATTGTCCCAGGAAACCCAGGAAGATCATCTGCACCCCCTGGCTCCCTTGTGGCAGCCGCTTTTCGTCCTTGTGCGTCAGATAAAAGCTGTGCCAGTTGTTCATTACCTGGATGTTCTGTGACCGCATTCTGCAGCGTCTCGAGTTCAAGGTCATCCATTCCCAAAGACCTGTAACAAGATGCAAGTCTCTCATGCGCCCTGGCGTACTTAGAGTTGATGGAAATAGCCATCTTAGAATCGTCCACAGCAGAGGAATACTGCTTCAGATGCATTTTCGCCGCAGCGCGATTCCCGTAATACACTGCATTGCTGCCGTCGAGCTGGATACACCTTGTGTAGCATTCAACAGCCTTATCGAAGTCACCGGCCTTCAGATGCGCGTTGCCCTCCAGCTTGATAGCGTCTGCCTCTTGCTTAACCTCAGCGCTGACTTCTGCTTTCGGAGCAGGCGGGGTCTCCGGCATCGGAGGCGCATTCTCAGACTTCTTCTCCTTTCTCCGTTCATTAAACTTTGCGCGAGCTCGCTCCAGTCTCCGCAAATATTCTTCGCTGCCATCTTCAGTATCCCCGAAAAAGTTGGTAGTGCGCTTCAAGCGTTTTACGAACTTCTCGAATGCTACGTCATCCTCGCTCTTAGTTTCCGTCGTGCGTTCTGCAACTCCGCCGTTCGACGCTTGGTTCCGCAGAAGTGCATTTCTGCCTGCAATAAACACGTCCGGCAAGGCGAGGCCATTTGTAGGATATCTCTCAAGCGTGGCTGGGTTCTTCAAATCGATGCTGTACGCCTGCGACAAAAGGGTTCCAACAGTACCAAGTAGCTCAGCATTTAGCGCGGGGTCCTTTTTCGCCTCCTCAAGATGCTGCATAAAAGCAGCGATCATCCATCGCTGGTTCTCCATTGAATTCTTTGCACAGAAATGCAACGACCACGGCCGATCCAAACACGACGGCCGGTGCCAACTGAGATGGTTTGGTCGCAGTTGCCACACCCTCGAAATATCTAGAGAAGATACAGAGGTGGATATGATACTAGGAGGTGTCTTAGCCGCTCTCATTGGACAATTGCTTTCTAAACGAGAATCCAACTGTTTTCTGTTGATTTCATGAGTTTCCAGGGAAGTATCAGAACTCTGAATCCCTCTGAATCTGAAATTCCTCACACGAGATGGATTCTGTAAGTAAGAGCCACCATTCTTGTACTGTACCCTAGCAAACTGTTCCTGGCATAATCTGGAGTAGCTCTATTGCCCGTTTTCTTGGCGAGTTGTAGAAACGGATGCACTCGGTCGCAAATTCTTCTCGGGGTTCGTCAGCGAGGAATGACAGCAGATATTTGGATTCAGCAACTCAGCTGAGAGATATTCGCCTCTTCGAATTGTGAGTTTATCCTACATCAGGGCACAACTTTCTGATTTTCAAAGTATTACTAACATTTCAAGTTCTGCTGAACGCAGAAACTTGCAAAAGTCGCTCCACTCTCTTCGACAGCTGAGGCGTCGTTACTTGGTAAGTTTCACGCTGGTGGTATTCTTCTGAGTCATGGCTTCTGCTGTAGAGCTAACCGCAAGTTGTATCTTTCTTTTCTGCCATGCAGTGCATCGTGGCACTTCTGGTTGCGAGTTCAGCCTACTGGACATGGCGACTGCGAGAAAGACTGTCTAGTCATTTACCCCGTACGACACAAGAGGTAATGCGGTTATGGTTTGCATGGGCACTTCTTGGCATAGCCCCACTGATTGTATTTTTTGTGACCGGAATGTACAGAAGAACGATTGTTGAGCCGAGTCGTTTCATTGACCAACTGAACTGTTCGTTGGTTCAATTTTATGTTGCATACTGCGAAGAGGTGAGTTGGATCAAGGTTAGGAAGGTTGCGTGTTGGCGTAGAGCGAGACCAGTATACTGACCAAGAATGCGCTCCATGGTACACTCGTGCATCGCGACAATTCTTCTGAAGTCCGGTCGGTTGCTGCGAACCGTCCCCCCAGAAAACGAGCCAAGATATAGAGAACCGCTCAGACTCCGCGCGGCGAGCCGAAGTCGCCGTCCTGCAATCTAGGGTGCCAGCCTAGAAAAGCGCAAGCCCAGGGAATGTTGTACAAGCGTATAGTGTACAAGGCATGTAGACGCTGAAGGAGAACAGTGGAGAATTAGCAGTGATTTAATCGTTTGCGGCCCACTCCCTGTCTCTCAGTATAGCTTTACATGCTCTGGTAATATTAAACTCGTTGTCCTCAAGATAGAACCGGACTTCGTCTTCATCCACGGAAAATCCCCGTGCAACAAGTCGAACAATGAGCTCACGGACATAATTTTCGCGCCGTTCGACAGCGTTATCTGACAAACTATGTCGTTCGGGTCTGTGAAAATGAACGACAAGAAAAAGGCGGTTTGCCAAAGTACAGTCTCGTATGAGGGTAGGACGCTGCAGTGATATTGGGGACCCAGTAAGGCGAGTTACTAAGGTGTCTGTCACAAGCGGAATGTACAAAAGTCTGCGGGTGGCGACGTGGTGTTCGGAAAACAGCGCGTTCGTTCGCAGAATATCTTGGGTAGAAACAGAGTACTTTAGAGCGAGGGATGTCACCGAATCTGTGGGTTGGAGCTGGACGGCTACGTGGAGAGTTCGAGATGCGCAGCACATCTTCATGCTCGTTACCAACCTTGCCCAGTCGCTGACTGTCCCCAGCTGAATGTTGCCGTTTTGACGCAGAGCTCGAACTCCAGCGACCTGGGCAGCGAATGAGGGCCATATGTGATGAATACACAGAGCTCGAAAATAGCGCGAGGAGAGCGAAAACGCAACGAGCGAGTGTACGTCCAGCGTTTGGAGGAGACGAATGAGGGTTTCTTCGGGAAGGTCAGATAGTTTCGTGGTCATTTTCAAATACCTGTGTTAGACGGTCGTGCATACGCAGTAGCGACGCGTGTGGGCCTATCGTACCCTGCTGGGCGGGTGTCACGCAAGAAGAACGGACATGTTAGTTGCGCAGAGGGCAAGTTCGAGCAAAGTTTGAACGCCCACTGCCAATATATTAGCACAGCGCGATAGCACGTTCGAAATGCTGCGTAAGGGTAGCGACAAAACGCGGAATTCCTTCACGTTCGTTCTCAGATTTTCCGTTTAGATTTTATTGCAAAATTGGAAAATCTCGCAGATCCGAGTCAGACAGTGATCCAATGACCCACTATAAGCGCAGGAGAGGATGATCCAATGATCTCAAGGGGATCGGCTCTCGTGAGCTAATTTAACGGTAACATTGCTGTTTAAGCGCAGCGATATCGCCAAAGGACGAATATGGCGCTAAATGCAGCACAAATAAGAACGAGTATCACGAGTATCATACAGCTGTATCGATCGACGGACCGTTGATTCATTCCCATTCATATTCAACGATTGGTAATGGCCAACGAAAGTTTCATACGGAGATATTTTTTCAAATTTATTTTTCTGTACATATACGGGACCGGAGCCGGGTCTCGGTATCATAAAGGATGGAGAATCTGAGAAGATCTGCATATTAATTTAATATTGTTTTTTAAAGATATTTTCATTTAAAAATAGATCTTGGCCCGCGGGCGGGGCAGGGACCCGAGGACCTGGCAGTTGGCGGCTCTGTGAGAAACCCCAGAAAAACGAGACAAGTCACGCCGTAATTGAACCACATGAGCACCCGTGGGACATATTTTCGGCATTCCGCTCAACAATGTCTCACCCCAAAAGGTGAGCACCCCAGTCCGCAGCTCGTAACCTTCCCCTCCTCCAACCCGACATGAGTGAAACCGTCCAGGTCAACATGGACAGACGGAAGGCCGTCGCCCACAAACTCAACCACTCCATCCTCCTCCGTCAGGATCCGGCTTTCGTACGCATCCTCGGCGAGTCCATGCATGTCGCGGTGTACGAACTCGAAATTGAAATAGATGGCCAGAACCGCTGGCATCGCATTGACATCGAAGGTGCTCTCTTCATCTACGAGCGCAACCCCCAAGGTCCCGGCGATAACCCCGCCCAAGTATCGTCTCACGGTTATAAACCGCAAATCTCCCATCAATTTCCTCGATTTCCTTTGCGCTGGCGAAGAGAATATCGAATGGACAGGAAACCTCCACATGATCACGTACCGCAATGCGGAAAATGTCACCAAAGGTCTTTGGTTCTATGAACCGACTGACCTCCCGCCGATTCTCCAGCTTATTGGATCCATCATGCGCGGTGACCCTCTTCCGAAATTCCTTCCGAAGGGCACCGCCAGTGCCCCCAAGTCTTCCGACGCAAATCCAGATCAGAAATCTAATAAAAAGATTGCCAAGTCCAAGAGATCGAGGCCCCCGGCGACGATCACAACCCCGGCTTCGACCAAGGATCCGAAAGATGCCAATGTCAAAGCCTCGAAGTCTGTCGACAACAGCAAGGCTGATTCATCTATTTTGCAGTTTTTTCCTAATCTCAAGACCCCGGAGAGTGGAATTGTAGGTTCCGCCATCCCACCTAACGCGCAGGACCCAATTGTTGCAGAAAATGGTTCCACATTTTCTCCCCGTGTCCTGTCTTTAGAAAGGGTTCCGAATGGCCAGACCGAAACTCCTTCCCCGGAAAAGAGCACAGGCGTTGATTCGAAGCCCAAATCACCGTCGAAGAAAGCGCCTTCCATTGCCGACCTAGTGCATGAGGAATCCCAGTCGCCTCAGAAGCCAGCTGAGAAGAATCCTGAGGTTCCTGGTTCTGCTGAAGCTTCAGTGCCTCCTGTTGATCCCCCTGAAGTTCTTTTGGCTACTCAGGAACCAGCCCCCGATGCATCAGTGCAGGCTCCGGTGCAGATTCGAGCTCAGATGCATGCACAAGCCCAAGCACGTGCACAGGCTCAGGTTCAGGCTCAGTACCAGGCTCAGGCTCAGGCGCAGGCCCAAGCTCAGTACCAGGCGCAGCAGGTTCATGCTCATCATCTTCGCATGCAGGCGCATGCTCGTGCGCAGGCACAGCCCCATCAAATGCAGCCACAGTCGCAAGCCGTGCCGGGGTATGGCAGGCCGACATCCGTCGGACTTCAGGTTCCACTGCAGCCGATGCGTCCTGGAATCCGCAGTGCTCAGTTTTCGAATCGTCAGGGACTTCCTCCGCACCAGGGACATGGGCAGAATCATGGACATCCCGCCCATGTCGCCCACATGGCATATTTGGCACAGCAGCGTGCTATGCAGCAGCAGTACTTTGCTCAGCAGGGCACTGGGTATTCCCCTCCGGGAGCCAGTGGATATATGGGCAATGTGCCCGGACACGGAATGGATATGAATCCTGCTGAAATGAATCCGCAGTCTTATCCTGAAGTCCACTTCAACAACATGGCACCGGTTTATCCGTCGGGTAGTGTTGGGGTCGTATCTTCCGGAGCGAATATCATGCCGGATGCTGCAATTGCTCATTCAATGGGTGTTCACCCAGACCATATGTATATGCAGGCCAGCCAAGATATTCTTGACATGGTGAACCAGGGTGGGCGGAACAATTGGGGTGCCAGGCGCAATCCGCAGTACTCGACGGGCGCAGAAATTTCTGGGCAATCGCTTTCGCAAAGTGCGAGTATGATTGGTGCTTCCATGGCGAATCTCAGCATTCATGGCAACGCCGGCGAGGAGAACTTGACCAAGAATGATTTCCGCTCTGTTATTCAGCGCATGCTTACCGACCAGAAACTGTTCAACATGGCGTACGATAACTATACGGCTGCCCTTGTTGAAAAGAAGGGGGGAGAAGAGGAGAAGGCATCGGCGTAATGGTTCGGCACAAATAGACTGCTGAAAATTTGCAATCTTCTGCGTTTACTTGGCTTACTAATCGTGGCGTCAGACACCGCCCCTGATATCAGCTGTAGTTGTTTTGGCTTGTGTGTGGGCCATCAGGGGTAGGCTTCTGATTGAGCGCCGATTATCTTTGTTCTAGCACACCTGTATTCTTACCCGTCTTACTTTGTGTTACACAGTCAGAAATTCCACCTTCAACAATTTCAAGTGAGTGGTATATAGAACTAAACAGCTTGACATCTCTCGAATTTTTTTCTTGGTTTGCAACACATTCAGCAAAGGCCTTTTTGTGTAATAATTTGGGTATTTTTTTTTTGAAGGGCGTCATAAGCCGCTCTAACTTTTTCGTGGACCAAGGCCACGAAATAGGAGTTGTGCAGATGCAACCCTGTTGTAACCAGATCTGGGCGTCGAACAACTATCCGATCCAGAATAGACTTACGAGGGGTAATTCAGATTAACTCATGCCAGTGGTCGGCGAAGGAGACTGAGTGCAAGAGCGTCGGGTAATTGGCGCATTAGGCAGAATGTACAGTGGCTGTGGTACACGTTGCGGTGCGCTTCCCTTGGGTTTTTTTTCTTGCATCAGGAGCGGACGACGTTCAGGCGTGGGCTTTGTTTTGCTTTCTGTTCCTCTTCTGGACTCTGGACAGGACGTGCACTTTGTGATTGATCGTGGTTGCCAATAGCTCTCTGCGTCGTTCTCGCACAGGCGTCCATTCCGTCATTTTCTCTAAGAAATCGCGAACTGTTCTCGACTCCTTGTCATCCGATGTTGTCAAAGAAACCAATCAATCCGCGTTCTTCAGCATTGTGCCGTTCGTGCACCTTCTTCTTATCAACTACACCTTCTGTTGCCATTGTCGTTAGGAGTGCATGCATGCGTTCCAAATCGGGATTGGTCTAGCCGGAGGAGAGGGTTGGGGACTGACGGTTGCGGATTAGACGGAAATATTCGTCGGGCATCCCGCCATTAGCAATTTGTTATGAGACAACTTCCCCTGTTGCTTAATTCTTCCATTGCTTGGTATGCCACGGTACTAATCGTATAGATATAAAAGGGTAGCTCGATGAACGGAGGATGTCCATCAGTCATAGTTCGTGTAATGTGGATCGTTAAATGGCAGGGTTTTACGACATGGAAGGTACGTCAGGAGAAAGGGCTTTAGATAGTGTTTTACCATCGACGAGTTCGGACACCCTTGCGGACGCCTGCCTTTTCAGCGCAATTCTGTCCAGCGCTCTGCGCCCTTTCCTGTCGCCCTTGTTTCTTCCTTACTGATTGCAGAAATGAGCCATTCCTACTGCCCTCCGATGTTTGTATTCGCAGAGACGTTAATAAGGTCCCTTTTCTAAGCAGTGGCCACCTCCCCGGTTCTCGGTTCACATACGGCAGAGATGAGCTATACGTGTACATATAGCTCATCTCTGGCCCGTGGTAGGGGCAAATTAAGAATGCAGGTGGAGACGCAATTCGTATTCCCGACGTGCTGATTTACCTCCACCGAGGTACCGTACAGGTATGATAGTACAACAGATAATAAGCAAATGGCCGCAGAAGGTTCTGGCCTTCCTTGGGAGTGAGGAATTCTTTGATGATTCCCTTGCACCTCGTAGGAAAAAGACAGGGTGTACCTACAGTAAAGAAGAAGAAGAAGCAATCCGTACTGCGCCGTCAACCCAACAGAGATCTCTACGCAACCAGGGTCTGACATCTGCAAGGATTGTAATCCCGTTCAAAAATCGGAGTCCGGAGTCGTCCGTGCCCGAGCCTTTAGTAACACCCTCGGATCTCGGCCTCTCTTCACGTCCGGATGACGAAGCGTCCTCCCACCGTAGTCTTTCAGCCTCGCCAAGTGAGGTCGCCTCAATAACTCGAGTCTACTCTCCTCTCTCGAGACCGCGACTCTCCCCAATTGCGGCATGTCCTTCCCAGGTGTGTGAAATACACCTGCAAGCCTCGGCCGATACTTGCGGCCAGTCGTAATTTCCCCTGTGCAGACAATTGCCATGGCCACAACGAATCCTGACCTGTCATCAGCCACCTGCGGGTGGCGATGGCGCATCGTGTTCTTATATGTAATTTAGACTATGACAAGGGCTTGGCGCGAGATGGGATCAGACTATCCGCCCTGGTCCGAACGTCAATGTCTGTGCCAGACAACTACGTTCCACCCACATCCGCATATTCGAAGAGATTTTTCGCTAGGGAGGGACGTGGTTCAGTTGCATCGTTTTTGTGTTATCCGTGAACATAAGGAAGAGGAGGAGATTGTGGTCATGGAAACGGAATTGATGAATTGGGGGTTTTCTCCCGATGCGGAAAATCGCAGGAATTACATAAGTACTGATCCCGCCGACTTCCGCGTATGTTCGTTCTAAATTAGCTCGACAGCTAGGAAAAATTTCTGCTTTTCTCAACATCGTCATTACGACTTGTGATTGACGCGGATCGCGATCGCACCATACGAAAAATCTCCGATGACGTCTTCGTCTTGAAAAGTCAAAAGAGACAAACCTTACTTTTCACCTCGATCACAATTTTTTTCTCGGAGTCGAACGGTAAGGAACTTGACAACATTCGCCTACTCCCATGATATGTTGCGCAATGCGCTCCGTCACGATATATGGCCCTCGTTTTTGCGTGGCCTTTAAACGGCTTTCGTTTTCTGAATTTTTTCTTTTATGACTTGTTTTCGTTCCGTTTATGGGAATGATATGATATCGGTCGCAACCTGTACCGCCTCCTTACATTGGTGTTGGGTCGGCTTTTTGAAATAGGGTATAAGCATTGCGTGTGCAGACTCCATCTGAACGAGGGGAACGAACTTCTCGCCCCGATGTCCCTTGTCCCCGCTGAATCGGACTAGCACTGCGTGTGCGAACTTTGACCCGATTTTTCCGCTGGCGTGCGACAACTGGACCAAGTAATAATGAGTGAGGGATCTTCAGCAACGAAGGGAAATGCGGCCGCTTCGAACGACAAGACCTGGGGTTCTTGGCTCAGCTCCGTTGCTTCCTCAGCCTACGATTCCGTTATTGGAGGAGCTCCAGAGTCCTATCGTAATTTACAACCTACCACCGCTCTTCAACAAGGCAAGCCTGCAGACGTATCCTTGGAATTTGGTGAAGTGGCTCACGAAGAACGACAAGCGTTATGGAGACAGCTTGCCTCTGCCATTGGTATGGATGTCATGAACTTGAGAATAAGCCTTCCAATTTGGATTTTTGAACCGACGACGGCTCTTGTTCGTATGGCTGAAATTTTTGAGTTTGCCGATCTGTTGGACTGCGCCGCTGCCAATGACGATCCGGTGTTACGCGATTGCCTTGTCGCCGCTTTTGTGATTTCCGCGTTTTCGCATACGGGTCGTGTTCGAAAGCCGTTCAATCCTATGCTCGGCGAGACTTTTGAATACGAAAGTCCTGTTAACGGGATGCGGTTCTATGCGGAGCAAGTGTCGCATCATCCTCCTCTTTCTGTCTCCCATTGCGAAGGAGATGGATGGATTTCCGGCGAATTGGTCGACATTAATGCCACGTTCTGGGGCAACGCTGTTGAAATTCAAAATGTAGGCACCCGGTACATTCACCTCACGCGAACAAATGATCGATATTCTTGGAATCTTCCCAAGGCAGTTGTGTCAAATCTCTTCATTGGCGGCGCATTTGTTGATCATTACGGAACTATTAAACTTGTCAATGAAACAACTGGAACAGTGAGCACACTCGTCCTAACCAAGTGCGGCTGGTTCTCGTCAGGAAGGCACGAAGTGAATGGAGATCTTATGGATAAGGACGGACAAGAAATTCTGGCGTACAAGGGGGCATGGAACAAAAATCTTGACTGTGAAAGTCCGAAAAGACGTGTTGGCGAGGGAACGAATCGTCTTTGGATGGCGGGTTCACACATGCTTCCCGATAGTGAAGGTGGTGGAGTTGGTGGAACTTTGGCCAAGTGTACGAAATTTACTAAGGAGCTAATCTCATTTGATACAGAGGCGGCGGAACAACTGCCAATTACCGACTCGCGCTTACGACCGGATAGACTGGCTCTGGAAAAAGGTCAGAAAACCAAAGCATCTGATGAGAAAATTCGAATTGAGCAGGGTCAAAGAGATCGTCAGAAACTGCGAAAACAATCTGGATTGGACCATACGCCTCGGTGGTTCAAGAAGTCTGAAGACGGGAAGAATTGGGTGCCAACTGGAGATTACTGGGAAAAGGCACACGACAAATCTAATGACAAAAATAACATTGAACCACTTTGGTAGATAACTTCATCTATTGTACGTCACTAAAGTCCCATTGTACAAATTCTAAACCTTCACCCTCTGGGGCGGAGATCTCAAGGCTACCAGAAGTCATGCTGCAATCTAACCTCTAGTGTTCTGTACTCGAACTCTTTTCCGCTACATCCACTGCCGCTTTCTCCGGTCGCTTGCATTCCGCAATCTTTTTCACAGCTGTACACCCCCAAAGCCAAAAAGTTAAGAGCTGCCTCGCCTTGCGAACTCGGAACAACAGACTCAGGTTTCAGATAAAAGAGAACTGAACCAAGCAGTTGTAATTCGAACACTTGCGCCTCGCCACAATGTGGACAACATAAACGTTGCGGTTCCGGAGCCGGATGACTCGGCCACACAGGATCTCCTCCAAATTTGTATCTAAGGACTTGCTCGGGAGCGCGCTCAATCACTTTCCGGAAATCGTCCACTGCTCGAGACGCGTCAGTCTCTTCGATGTCCTTCTCCGCTTCCCACTGTGAGACTTCTCCTGATTTCAACAGTTGTGCCTCCTCTGCTTTGTACGCTTCGATCAACTTCTCCACAGCACCGGTATCATCTGCTACATCAGACTCTTTCGGATCCATTGCAACCTCCACAAAATAAGGTTTAAGACATGCAGAGCTCATACAGGAGCGGGTACTGCCTGATGACGGTCCCCCCTTTAAAGGCTTGTCCACATCTGCTCTCGATGAAACTCCTTTCGATACCCGGGCTTTTTCCTGCGATATCTGAAGATACTGTAAAGCCAATAATTGCTCAAAGGCCTCCACCCCATCCTCCTGAGACTGGGAAGTGTTTAAAATTCCATCGTCATCTGAATCAGTATCCCAATTGACAATTTCAGTCATAGATCGAGACTCTGCATTTTCTTCACAACGCTTCTTTTCAGGCGCATCATCCTCATTTCGGCAAAATGCACGTATTGCATACCAACTTTCAGGCTTCCGAGAGCATACGACAGAATTGCAGGCGAAGAGCAGAATCACACGGTCTGCATGCAATGAATGCGGGGCAAAGGCTTGCACAACAAGAACCCTTTCCTTGTCACAACAGGGGCATGTTGCAACATTCGGACGCTGACCGGGAGGCCAAAGAGGATAGCCACCGAGACGTGTGTCGCGCCAAGTACCTGCAGAAGGGGATTCAGCCTCTACTGCATAACCAATAACCCAGTCTGTGCTCGCCATTTCTCGGACGGCTTCTGTTTAACGTTTCCCAGTACGTGGGACAACGGCGGTACCGTGAATCACTTTCCGCAACATCATTGGCAGTTCCTGTGATAAAAAACCATGTCATACTTTCAGACAATCTGAATGTTGTTCTTTCTCCTGATTCGATATTTGCCAATCAATCATATAGCTTGCCCAATGTCCAAAATGCTGCCGCAGCTCAGTCAACTCGCCCAAAACATTCGTCTTGATTTTCTTCTTCCTCGGTCTGACCAGACCGGTTTTGTTCGAAGAACCCAGTCATGGCATCGGAGCGGATGTCGAGGAGGAACAATGCGTCGCGAAGATTCCTGATAATTGCGTTAATACTGTGCCTGGGTCTCGCACTTCTTGATGCTGTGAACGCTATTAATTTCGATATCGCTCCGGGAAAGGAGGAATGCTTTTTCGAGGAAGTACATCAGGGCACACAGATTAAGGGTGCATATGCAGTCACCCAGGGATCGCACATGGACATCGATGTGCAAATTTTCAACCCGCGGAACCAAGTCATTTTCAACGCGAAGAGAGACGGTGAAGGCAAGTTCCAAATGAAAGCTGACTCGGACGGAACATATAAATTCTGCTTCGGCAACAAGGTTGGTATTTCCATTTTCGACGAACGTTTTTCGGGTGTGCACCTTTTTGTATAGAAAGCGTGCGCCTCTTGCTTGCAAATGCGAAAGTTAACTTTCGCATTTTTGTCATCTTTTTTTTTGAATATGCTATGTGATACAGATGAGCACCATTTCCCACAAAACAGTGAAGCTTGTTATTACGACTGGCGAACCCCTGGATTTGTCTAAGTTGGCGAAGAAAGAGAGTATGGACAATGTTGAGAGATGGATTGTGAGCATTTCCCATACGGTGCGCATGATTGATTTCCACCAACAAGAGTACAGAGTATTGCATGAACGCCACTTGAAGAGTAAGTAGAGCGCAGTTCTATTTTTGCGTTCCATATGCGTCGTACAAGGGTCTCTACGTCAAGTGGTCATCGATTCTGACTCCTTTTTATCGTCTCCTGTCGTTTCGTCTACTGCAGCTGTGACAAACACAAATAGGAAAGTTAAGATGTGGTCATTTATTGAGTGCCTAGCTGTGATGGGTGTGTCGGGTCTACAGGTACTGTTTATCAAGAGAATGTTCAGCAAGCATACGCCTGGGATCAAGCGTATGGTGTAAAGTGTTAGAAAAAGAGGACCTTCGCCTTCAGAATTTCTTTTCGGGCTGCAACCTTGGCCCCAATATAGGTACAGTAGCGGACAAATAATTGCTTGGACTGGTGAGGACGTAGCAGGGTTTCGGATTTGCACGTACTGCGGTGTGTGCGCATGCGTCACTCTTCTTCGCGGAGTGACTTATTGATCACTGTGCGACCACGCGCGTGTTTGCGAAAAAGCTCTGGCGATGGGCTTTTCGGCACAGAATCCGCAACTTCTCGGACAAGTGGGCGTCCACGAGCTGTAGCTGCAAGAGTGGCCGGCGGCAAAGTAAGACGCTTTCCCATCGCAAAAAATCGGCTACGAATGATACAGTTTTCTTGTTCCTTGGGGTTTGTTTTAACAACCGCTTCATCGTTATCCACGTCGACGACCTCAGAATTTTCAACAGCATCAGATTCATCAACATTCATATCAACCGCTCCACAGGATTCGTTATCTTCTGCTGGTCCGACTACCGCACTGGTTTTAACGTCGGAGCTGGAATTTCGCTTTGGGGGCTCCAATGCGTTGCTAGATCTTGGTCCCTTTGGAGATGCGAATCTGTTCATGAACCTTTTCATGGAGTTCTTTGGAAGCAACGGAGATATTCTTTGGTTTCTTTCCTTCACAGAGGAATTTCTCCTTGATCGTTTTGCAGAGGGCATTCCTTCCTCAGAGCGCCTAACTGACTTCTGCCCTACGCGCTGCACTGACTCGGTAAGCTTTCGTACATCTTCCTTCCCAAGCCCAAACGGACGTTGTAGGTCATCACTCTGACCGTCTTTCCTTGGGCGCTTGAAGCTGCTCCAAATGCTACCAGTTGCAGGTACAACAGATCTCCTCCCCGTAGACTTGCCCGAGGGTGTAATCATTTGAGACGCAATCTGCCTCGGATTGAAACTCTGCGGGCCTCGAATTAATCTGGATTTCAGATTCGCAGCCTGTCTGTACAGGCCTGTCGCAATTTGCTTTGCAGGGAGTACACGGAATCCGCGGGAAGGAGTGCTTTTGTTCGATGGCGTGGTTAGCGTTGACATTTTGGTGCGGCTCATATTCTGAATCGGACGCTCAACCGCATCCAGAGGATCTAAATATTCTTTCAGTGATGTAGGATGGATCAATCCCTTTGCTATACCTTGCATGACGCTGTCACTATGCTGAGCTCCCAAGAAACTCAAATCCGGTTCACCATCGCTTCCAGTCGGAATGATACCGCTTGGAAGCATTGCGATACGCGCCGGGTCGAAAACTGAGAGATGTGCTGCTTTTCCAGAGCTCATTTCAAAAATCGTCTGATGCCGAAAGACCAAACAAGCCCGGTAAAATTCTGTCATGAAATCTCTCGATACGGGATACCGTAAGTCAGCACGTATAGAGTGCAGTAAACGAGAAAGTGTTCGATGCTTTTTCACGAGCCCATGTGCACGCTTGACGCCGAGGTTTTTGACGCCCTCAAAAAAATCGCATCCGGAGCAGACACACATCCACATGAACATATCTGGACTGATGTTGAACATGGGTGGATCGTCCAAAGATGCGAAGTTCTTGCTCTGAAAAAGATCGCCATCTCCATTTTTGTCATTTTGTACAAAATTTTGGGAGCCCCGTAAACAACCAAATCTGAATCTTCAGTGATAACACAGTCGATATCGCCCTTGAGCATCATCCACGCGAGCTGTGCGTCCGCTTCGTAAGGCGCGACAACGTATTCAACATTAATCTTCCGACATTGTCTGATAACTTCGCGAGCCATTTCCGGGGTCACGGGGACTGCGCGCTGAAAATACTCCTCAGCTGCACGAAAATTACCCTGTCGCTGAGCTTCTTTCGCTTTTTGAGCGCGTCTTCCCGTTTTGCGCGCCGTTCCTTGTGTGTCTCTGCTTTCATGGGAAGCGCGGCTCCGTCAAAATCAAAACTGGTATTACCTCAAAATGAATGAGCATTTTCACTCTCTCCATGCAGTAGTCGACGTACGCCGTCGTCGCTTGACCGGTGCAAAGCTTACCGGCGCAAGCGAAAGCGCCCTTGTGGAGCCACCCATACGCATCAACTCCTACACGACGTCTCGAAAACTCTCTGACATGTTTCTTCTCACTAACGCAGAGGGGGATAACACAACGTGGTTAGCAGCGCGGACGATAATAGAATCCAGAGTTCCACCTAAGAGTGGCGGCGCTCTTACCAGATAGGCCGTAGCACTTGAAGAAGACCAGATATTCCCATGTCGCAGACATTGGCTTGCACTTCTGATGCTCGTCTCGCCCCACCTCGACACAACCGCAATGGATACTGCACTAAATCGCCGTCACGAAGCAAACTCACAGAATATAATATTTTGAATATTATCAGCCATAAGAAATCGTTGATGGTCCTATTGGTGCGCTGGTTTATCAATTTGGGAGATATGGCGGGAAACGGGATTGACATCAAATTCAAACTTCTGAAAATCCCCTGAAAACTTCTGAACTACTGATCTGACACTGTCGAGTATTACTACTTCCCCCTCACGATCCCCTTCAAGATGCAAATAGTTTTTTCTTTCAATCGATGTTCTTTATTGAAATTGTCCTCTTTCTCTTGGACTCATACCTGGTACATTACCTTCACGCCCGACATCCAAAGTTGCGCTCCCGTTTGCAGCCTGCCAGAAGAGCGAATGTAAAGTGAGAAAAGTTTTGCCGTCGTATCATGAGGCATTGGTCATGTAGCCTCCATCCGTATCGGCTATATCAAGATTTGCTTTCTGTGGAGTGACGTCGGAAGATTCAATTACAGACACTATGGGGCAGCTTAAAAGTCCAGCGTCAGACGTAGGGAAGAAGAACGAGTCAACTTGGCACTGCTGCACATCAGACGGTGTCATCGCGCTCCAGTTACTCATTCTTTGCAGACACAGCAAACGAAGTCTTTCTCCTCTTGACGTAGACACGAGGCTTCTTCCCAGATGTCTTGGGGAAACTTGGAATCATGTCTCTGTCAGGGAACAATTGAAAATCCTGAGAAAAATCTTTCGATTAGTTTTTGAGGTTACTGTCTTGCGACGTGTACGGACCATGGAGCTTGAATGCGAAAAGATAAGTGCGCATCTTCCGATGCTCTTTCTGCATTTTCGAGTGTCACGAAGAATCATAAGAGCTTCCACAATGATGGGAATGGTACATATCGATAACGTTATTTTTCAGCACTCTGCAGAGGAGCTTCGGAAATTTTTATTCCGGAATATTATAGTTGCACGGTATTCTACGTGGACCAAGCCGAGTTTTCGAGTTCCATGGGTGTTAGTTGCGCTGGATCAAGGAGGCGTCGGACCGGTTGTTAAGGATGATGACCCCATGGGCTCGATGTCATCTCACAAGTGGTTCAATTGCCCGAGCTCAGCACCGATGGGATGGACTGTATATGGGTATTCAAAAGAGCTACCCTTCAATGATGAATATGGAAGAACAAGTAACAGTGCGTGTCGAAACATTTTTCAGAAGTCATGCACGGGGGATGTGGCATACCGTTTGGAACCTGCAGAGAAGATTGAATCATGCTGGCACTTCCGAAACAAACGAGAGAGCTATGTGTGACGAAGTCCTTGATGCTGTTTGGGGGAGTGAAGACCAGAAACGGAGGAACACGCCTCTCCTCGGTAATCGTGACGGAGAATGCTGCGATGAATCACGAAACAGTGTCAATGTGACGAAAACGCTTCTACAGTTAAATAAGTTTTTAATACTGTCTACGCTGCACTTAATCCTTCTTCTTCCTTCCCCCTCGCTCCTTCAATTCGAGATGAATCACACTTCGTTCCCCAATATTATAAAACGCAAGCGTCATTTTGTCCTTCATGAACCCGCCCTTCGCACACTGGAGCTTCTGCTTATTGACTGGTACCTTGATAACCCCGTTCAGCTTTTTCTTCAGCTTGCCCACAGTACTTCTGAGCGGTGCTTTCATCTCTATCTCTTGACCCTGCAAATCCCAGTTCGCATTGCTATGATTAGGCACCTTGATTATAACTTGCACCGAGTCTCCCACCTTCGCCAACCACTCTGCCTCTGGCATTAACCCAGCAGGTGTCGCTACCGGTTCCGGAACAGGCATCAGCAATTCATCTTCCTCAGGTTCGGGTTCCGCGCGCCGGGGGCGCGTCGCGAGCGCATCTTCGCAGCTGCAATGCGCGCCCTCTTTTCCGGAGTCTCAAAAGCGTTCTCGGTCGTGCTCAATGCCGCACTAGCCAGGCGCTTTGCATCAGGAAGTTGCGGCCCAGTTGGCACAGGTCGCGCAAGTGCCGCATCTGCTTCAGCCGCGGACGTACGAGGCCGAGCCGCAAGCCCGCTTTGCAGATCACCACGGTTGTACACCTCCGCCTCATTTCGCGCTCTGCTCAACCTGGCGAGACTGCGCACCATTTCGGCATCACTGGCCAAGTTCTGTTGCCGATTGCGGTTCATCGCACGCGCACGTTCCTCCTTAAACGCGGGGTCGAAAAGCTCCGCCTGCACAGCTGCCTCCGCTTGCGAAGCCGGCACCACTTGTCCCGAGGGGAGCTGCACCACTGCTTCTTTAGGTGGTCTTTGGGCATTGGTGCCAGATATGAGCTCAGAGGCACCCGCAGATCCGATGGGGGCCTTACGGACGCGGTCTGCGGGTATGTCTGCGTGAACATTCGCAACCACAACATTTTCACCTTCGTCGATTTCCATATCCACGTCCATATCGACACCGCTGCGGTTCTTCTCGAGCTCGAGCCGCGCTTTCTCAGCAGCTGCGAGTACACGAGGCAGTTGCCTTGCGTCAGCGATAGGTGCCGGAAGTGCTTCTTCCAGGTCGTCGAGATCGATAGTCTCCAGTGGGGTGAAGTCCTGCCAGTCAATCTGCGCCGCGTGCATTCGCTCTTCAGCACTCTCTGCAGCCACCTGCGCGCGCTCATTGCGCTGCTGCTCCCAGTCGTGCATATACCATACGCGCTCCATCAGTCGCCCGCGCGTTGCCGCGTCTTTTCGAAGCTTCTCAATCAGAGCCTCTGAGCCATTGGGCGGTCGTAGAATCACAGAATATGCATCAACGAGACGCTGAAAGGTACTGAAGAACGGATGCGTCGGCTTCATGAAATAGAACACTGGATTGCGCACCTCTTTGTTTTGAACCTGTGTCTGGAATTCAGCCCCGTTCTGGGCCACGAATTGCGCAGTAAGCTTCATCACGTCCAGAAACCAGGGCGCCTGGAGAAAAGTTTCCAGTATTAATGGTGAATATATCCTCTGGAGGGGGCTCAGTCGGAGTTTTTCGCGCGGCATCTTTCCGCGCGCGAGCTGCTTTAAGCTTTGAAACAACCGGGGCTGCCGTGGTTGTCACCGCCTCATCTACGAGTTTCGGTTTCTCCTTGACAATGTCTTTGCTCTTCAATGTGCTCGCTGACGCATTTTCTCTACCGGTTGAACCGGAGGGGGCGACCATTTTGGATAGATAGTACTGATGGTAAGGGTCCCGCTCAAAAAGAAACGAAAATTTAGGTTCTGAAGCTTTGCGCACCTTCAGCAATCCTTCCAATGCCGGCTTTCGCGAGACTGCTGCTGCAGTTGTGTCCACTATCACTCGGACTTCCGCCGGGGGCACGATAAGCCCCACCCCGGCGCGAGCTGCGTCCGGTTCTTCGCCCATCTTTCGTCGGTTTGCCGCGGGTGAAGAGGCCTGTGCTCAAAATGGTTCCTGTTCAACTCTGACCAGAATTCTTTAAGTATCATATCGTTGCATTACAGTCGTATCATTTGATCTCCAAATTCCGAAGTATACCGACGGTCTCTATCGCCGAGACGTATTGATGATCCAACCTCAACAAGGCGAAAGAATTCCCAGCCTTCGCCCAGACACACAACGTCAACGAGATTAGCAAAAATATGCCCCCTCGGGCGAAACGTCGCCCGAGTGGAAAGAGCGGGAAAAAGAAACCTGCGAAATGGGAAGCGCAGGCGTTCGTGCTTGTGCAAAATTTGCTGCTGCATGTGGAAGACGACGGTCGCTGGACCAAGCGTGACGTGGTGGAATCATTGCAGACGCTGGAATCGAACCTAACCAAACTGCGTACGACTCAGAAGCCCGGTCCTGACGATGAGGATGACTTAATCCCAAGGCGCACTGATGCAGACTTTCAGGAGTTCAGCGCCTGGTTACGCGACGAGCACAGGATCGACCTGGCCGCCTTGCAGCTTCGGATCGCTCGCGTCGCCGAGGATGCTGACAACTTCTCTCTGATAGCCACGGGTAAGATTGCAGCTGGTGCACATCTGGTATCGGTTCCGGAAGAGGCAATGCTGTCGACAACTGAGTTGGAGCCGCTCGGACTGGGCCCTTTGTTGCGTGTCGCGCCTGAGTTGGCTCGTGTACCGAGCGTTTTGCTCGCCCTTATATTGCTTTCGCAGGCAATGGACCTTGAGTCACCATTTCGCGCTTACATTAGGACGTTGCCTCGGACATTCACTACACCGTTCTCGCAGTTTGCTGCCGCGCATTTTCGCGCCCTCCGTCCGTCGCCTGCCTTTGACCGTGCCGTGAATACTATGAGGGGGCTCGTTCGCCGTTACGCTCGTGTCTATTCTGCTCTGCGTGACCTCCAGCTTCCATGTCTGCCAGTCGTCGAATTCTCTTTCAACCGGTACATGTGGGCTGTGTCTGTTGTGATGACTCGTCAGAACGAAATTCCAACTGACCCGCGCTCCCTCGCGCTTGTCCCGGTGTGGGATCTGTGCAACCACTCCCCCGGCACACACACCACTTCCGTCGCGATTAATCCGGAGACGGACACTGTGACAGTTGAGTGTGATGCTATGCGGTCATTTAATGAGGGTGACCCAGTCACTATATTTTATGGCACCAGGCCCAATTCGGAAATGCTGTTGTTCTCTGGGTTTCTGCAGAAAGATAATGTGTACGACAAGGCGTCCATTCCGCTCGTTCTTCGCAAGACGGATCCATTGTACAGTTTGAAATTGCGACTTCTGGAAAAGGCAAAAGTGGTGGCGATGCCGCAGAAGGACGAGACGAATGACGGCGATGATGCCCCAGTGGCACTAAAGCTTCCGGAGACTGACCCACTGTCCGCATTCAAGCGACGGATTTTAGACAAATCGAGAGTTGCTCCACCTCCAGAGGAAGAGCCTGCTGACTTTTGGGTTATTAAGGTTGTCGCGAGGAGTGATGGTTCGCTTGCAGATGATGGGTTGGCGCTGGCTAGGGTCATTAGTATGGACAAGGAGTCCCTCGGGGCGTTTTTGCGGACTGGGAACAAGCTACCGACGAAGCCGCTTGCAGATATCGAGGCGGAGCGGAGGGCCTTGGACCTTGTGTGGGAAGCCACGAAAGGGGAGGTTGAAAAGTATAACGATGTTACTGATGAGGAGTCATACGAGACTGGCAAATCTTGCCCAGTGCAGATGAAACTCATTGAACAGCTGCAGACGGAAGAACAGGAGCTGCTGCAACGCATTCTCAAGGTGCATCGCGAGGAATAGAATTGCTCATTTTACAACTTACTACTAAACTTAATGTTCGGCAAAAAGCTATTCAAGAATTCAAGAACTTTATGAAGTTCTTTTCTTTTCTTTTCTTGTATCTACAGGAATGGCAGACGCTATCATAACGCAAATATGTAAATATAGTTGGCTATTCCGTCAACATGGATAACCTGGATTGGATACAACAAGCCAATTGCAAGAACGAAAAGGAGAAATCCAGGAATATTATTGGTCAGGATACGTGATTGCATTGGATGAAATTGACGAATGGGCACCACGAAAAATTGAAATCCGGCCTTTTCATTTGTGCAATAAAACACGCAACTATTGGCCGAAATTTCTGATTGGTAGACGAAGACCTAGTGTTCACGGAGACAACCATCGGCTTGTTTCCGTTCGACGAATTGTAGCTTTACACTTTGGCTGGTGTTGTCCGGCTTCGTGCCGCTTCGCGCTTATTGGACCTTCTACTCTTGGCAGCCGTACGACATTTGTGGGTTGCCTTTCAGATGATCGGTTTGAGTAGGATT
>JADWZK010005772.1_pt1 | contig 21078 bp, 19 predicted proteins | sample 8957641 | NCBI WGS metagenome assembly JADWZK01 (sample SAMN16576796, study PRJNA672827) | algae metagenome | host: rhodolith | place: South Korea: Udo, Jeju | collected 2014-09-18 | reverse complement strand
TTAGAAGTCATTTGTCTCACTATAACTTCAATATGTTTATCAGATATATCTACCCCTTGGGATTGGTAAACAAGCTGCACCTCTTTTACAAGAAGCAGCTGAATTTCTTGAATACTAATTCTAGTTGCATCGTACAAACTTAATCCTAAACTTACATAAAAACGGAATTTGTTTTCAAGCAATACATGAGGATTAAATGAGCTATCCGCTTTTTTTCTTGCTTCTAAAATCTCTTCTACTCTTGGCAAACCCTGAATAATATCACCTGTTTTGGCTCTTTCAAAAATAAGTGTAGCAATATTCTCACCTCTTTGAACTAGATCATCATGATCAATATGCAAAATCGAGCCATTAGAAATTAAATAGGGCCGACCTATCCGTAATACTACCTTATGCTTATCAATGTAAATTATTTGACCAGACTCTAATGCTTTTATATTTTTTGCTATTTCTTCACCTTTATATACCCAATCGTGGATTTTCACTTTAATATTGTTACTATTGCTTATATTAAATATATACTTATCGAAATCCGTAAGAATTAATAGCCTACGACTATATGTTCTTAAATGTTGAACATCAAGTATCTGACCATTTGTGTTTGACAATAATTCGGTTTGTGCAATTACTTCACCAGATTCTACAAAAGAATTATTAGAGACTAGTATTCGAGTTCTTTTCAATATCTCTTTATTTTGAGATATAGGATGATCCTTAATAAATACACTATACGCAACAATAAACTGCAGATTTGAATACAAGCTACTAGAATTACTAAATTCCACAAAACAGTTCAAGTCTGATAGATCTTCATTAAATTCTACAGCTAAATAAGTCTTAATTAAATCAACTCCACTAACTGACTTGATTCTCGCTCCATCTTTAAAATCAATTATTCTTACTAAATTCATTTGAACTTTATCTATTCCAAAAGAATCGCTAGTGTAAGTAAAAAGATAATTTTTCTTTGGTATCGAATATACAACAACAGGGCGTATCAATAATAAACTTTTATTTAGAAGCTCTAAATATTCCCAATATACTAATTTATCTGTGTAAACGTCATGAACAATTTTTTCTCCGGGACGGAGAAAACCTCTTTTTTTTAAGTTACTGCAAAAAAGATTTTTATCATCTACATTGTAGACCTTACATGGTTTAATTATAATCTCTCTTACAATACTATCTTTTTCTACAACTTCAACAATTCCATGATTTTGGGCAAATGTATTTTTTACAATTTCTGTACCTGATTCTATAAAATCACCATGCTTAACTAGCAATAGCGAAATATCTTTATTTATTTCATGAGTTTCCTCAGGTATCCATAGAATATATCCTGCTCCTACTATATTATAGTATTCATTATTTAATCCAGATTTTTTTTTAGACACCGATAAATCAAGATATTTAATCACACCACCTGTTTCCGTTTTATAAAGATCTGAAATAAGTTCGCCAATAACTTGTTTATTAGTGATCTTTTCACCTGGTACTATTTTTAATAGAAATTTATCGTTATTGTACATCTCTAAAATAGAGAGGCTAGCAGAGTAATATTTATCAAGATAGACTTTCAAATTTGAAAAAGTTTGAGAAACTGTAATAATTAAAATCTCTTGATTCGAATCATTATTTATATTAGGAGGTATTCTAATATGACCTGAATATTTACTTATGATCTGTGTACGTGCTAATAAACTACCAACATTAATCATTTGAGTTGGTCTTACAATAATTTCCGCATTATCAGGAATACTATGTACTCTACCAGATAAAACCCAAATAAGACCGCCTTTTTGAGCACTTCTGATAACGTACTGCTTATTTTCTATTTCTTCAATTGTTAAATCGGTAAAACAAATTTTTCCTGAAATATCCGTAACAACTGACTTTTGTGCTTTTTCAGTTGATAAACGACTACTCAATGGATACTCAGCTATTAACTGATTTTTTGATATATTAGAATTATTATCAACTAATAGCATGGTTCCTTGAGTTAAAAAAATGATTTCAGATTTTTTTTCCTTAGTACTATGTAAAACTACTTTACAATCTTTATTGATCAAGTAAGCTTTTTCACCATACTTTGTTCTAGTAATAGTTAAATGGGCTTTATCTGGATGTTCAATTATGCAATCAATTGGAGAATAAATTTTATCTGCAAACTCTCCAGTAAATACTCCACCAGTATGAAAAGTTCGCATAGTTAATTGAGTACCAGGCTCTCCAATAGACTGAGCCGCTATAATACCTACTGCCTCCCCTAAATCAACAAGTCTACCATGTGCTAAATTCCAACCATAACACATTTGACATACTGAACTAATAGAATCACAAGTAATAGGTGATCGCACTAGAACCTTTTTTATATTCGCTTTAACTATAGAATGTGCCAAAGTATCATTAATGTCCTGATTTGCATGAGCAATTAATTCATTGGTTACTGGATGAAATAAATCTTCTGCTAGTAAACGGCCTACTAACGATTGCTCTAAAGCAATTAAAAGTTTATGATTATCAATGGTATCTTCTAATAGGATACCCTTAGGTGTCTTACAATTAGTTTCACGAATTATAACATCTTGTGCAACATCGACTAATCTTCTAGTTAAATATCCAGAATCTGCTGTACGTAAGGCTGTATCGACTAAACCTTTACGTGCTCCATAGGAAGAAATAAAATAATCTGTAACAGTTAATCCTTCACGAAAATTACTAGAAATTGGCAAATCAATGATTTGACCTTGTGGATCTGACATTAGACCACGCATTCCTACTAATTGTCTCACTTGAGAAATATTACCACGAGCTCCGGAAAAAGCCATCATATAAATAGCATTTAAAGGATCTGTATCCTTAAAGTATTGAATCACTTCTTTTTTTAGCATTTCACTAGAATTATTCCAAGTATCAATTACTTTTTGAAATCTTTCTACGGCTGTAATTTCTCCTCTTTTATACTTATAATCAGCTTGCATAATTAGATTTATTGTAGATTCCAATAAAGTTTTTTTGCTGGAGGAATTCGTAAATCTTCTAAGCTTAAAGATATGCCTGCTTTTGTTGCATAATAAAAACCTAAATCTTTTAATTTATCTGCCATATTAGCAGCACGAGCTATGCCATAATTACGAAAAGCCCATACTATTAATTGCTTTAACTTATTTTTATCTATTACAATATTAGAGAAGCTCAAATCTATTTTCTGTTTTTTCATTTAATAATCCTGCTGGTTTAATCAGATAAAGATTCTTGTATAACTTTATTAAATAAAATACGCCCAGCTGTAGTTCTTATATATTGAACTACTTTATTCCCTAGAGCATCTTGCTTAGTTATTCTGTTTGAGAAAATTTTATTACTTCCCCCACAAATCAACTTTTCTACTTTTATTAAACTACTATGTTCATTTTCTTCAACTTTACCATCAAATCTAACCCAGACATATGAATGTAAATCAATTTTTGATTGCTGATAAGCTAAAAGTACATCTTCAAGATCTGAAAAATATTGACCTAACGATTTTTGAGAAGCAGGGTTATTAGCAGTTAGATAGTAACAACCCAAAACCATATCTTGGCTTGGCATTAAAATTGGCTGACCGGTAGCTGGAGATAAAAAATTATGAGGAGCCAACATTAATAATCGGGCCTCTGCCTGAGCTTCAAGAGATAATGGCACATGAACTGCCATTTGATCACCATCAAAATCAGCATTAAATGCTGGGCAAACTAAGGGATGCAATTTTATTGCTCTACCTTCTACTAAAATAGGTTCAAAAGCTTGTATTCCTAATCTATGTAAAGTAGGAGCTCTATTCAGTAAAATAGGATGTCCATAAATGACTTCTTCAAGAACATTCCAAACAATTCCTTCATTCTTTTGTATAACTTTTTTAGCAGCTTTTATATTATTAACTATACCCTGCAAAATCAATCGATGAATTACAAAAGGCTGAAATAATTCTAAAGCCATCTCTCTGGGTAATCCACATTGATGTAATTTTAAACTTGGACCAACCACAATAACAGATCTACCTGAATAATCTACTCTTTTTCCTAATAAATTTTGTCGGAAGCGCCCTTGTTTACCTTCAATAATATCCGATAAAGATTTTAAAGGTCTATTATTTGCCCCAACCACTGTTCTACCCCTTCTGCCATTATCCATTAGAGAATCTACTGCTTCTTGAAGCATTCTTTTTTCATTACGTATTATAATTTCAGGTGCTAGAATAGCTTTCAATCTCGCCAAACGATTATTTCTATTTATTATTCTACGATAAAATTCATTTAAATCCGCAGTAGCAAATCTACCTCCATCTAACTGTACCATTGGTCGCAAGTCTGGTGGTATCACAGGAATTACAGAAAAAATCATCCATGATGGATCTGCTCCGGTAGATACGAAATTCTCCAGCAATCGCAGTCGCTTCATTTTTTTTATTAAATTTTGGGGATGGATTCTTATTAAATCTTGGTGGCTTAAGAGCATCTTCTCGCAAAACTTCTACTATTGTAGTTAAATCAAGATCTTTTAATAATTTATATATGGCCTCTGCACCAATACTCACTTCAATTCCAAAAAGACTTGATGACTGAGGATACAACTTATCTTCCAAAGCACGCCATTCATAACCTTCTAATAATTGCTTATAATTTAATTTTTCATAATCACCAGGATTAGTAACAATATAAGAATGAAAGTAAACAATCTTCTCAACCTCTTTAACAGTTAAGTCTAGCGCTAAAGCTATATAGCTAGTACTACCTTTTAAGTACCATACATGAGTTACCGGTGCTGCTAACTCAATGTAAGCCATTCTATGTCGTCTAACCTTAGACTCAGTTACTTCAACACCACATCTTTCACAAATAATTCCCTTATACCGAAAACGTTTATATTTACCACAATGACACTCCCAATCCTTGACCGGTCCAAAAATGCGTTCACAAAACAAACCATCCATCTCTGGCTTCAAAGTACGATAATTAATCGTTTCAGGTTTTGTTACTTCTCCAATTATATGACCATTAGGTAAAAGTCTTTGACCCCAAGATCTAATTTTCTTAGGTGAAGCTAAACTAATTCTTACATAATCAAAATGCTGCTCAAACTTAGTCATAAATTCAATTTATTAGATAGATAGTAATATTTAGATATTGATATTTTATCAATAGAATGACTTTAATTAGAATTGTTAGTATCGGCATTTCTATGAAAATCTTGATTAATAAGAATAGATGGATCTATATCTAAAGAATTAATAAAGTCTAATTTATCTTGCATTGGTTGAACTTTATTATTGGACATTAAATCAATTTCGACTTCTCTAGTTTTACCGTCATTAAATAGTTCTACTTTATGTACTCCAATATCTAATCCTAAAGATTGCAGTTCTCTCATAAGAACTTTAAAAGATTCTGGGGTTCCTGGCCTAGGTATCGGTTTACCTTTAACAATTGCATTCAGTGCTTCATTCCTTCCTTGCATATCATCTGATTTAACTGTTAACAATTCCTGCAAGGTATAAGCTGCTCCAAAGGCTTCTAAGGCCCAGACTTCCATCTCACCCAATCTTTGACCACCATGTTGAGCACGTCCACCAAGTGGTTGTTGCGTTACTAAAGAATAAGGACCTGTTGATCTTGCATGAATTTTGTCATCTACTAGATGAACCAATTTTAGCATATAAGCTTTACCAACTGTTACTGGATTATCAAATAATTCCCCTGTCCTTCCATCAAATAAAGGAATTTTTCCTGGATGACTTGAATTAAATAGCCACTTTTGATCACTAAGTATACTTGCCTGCTGAAGCTTGCTATTAACAAGAGCTCTTGATGCTTCAGAACCATACATTTCATCAAACGGTATAATTTTAAAAGTTTTACCTGTATAATGACCAGCTAAACCCAAAAGACATTCAAACAATTGGCCAACATTCATTCTAGAAGGTACACCCAAAGGATTTAAGACTATATCGACAGGAGTCCCATCTTGTAAATATGGCATATCTTGCCTGGGTAAAATCCGTGAAATAATGCCTTTATTACCATGTCGACCAGCCATTTTGTCACCTACTTGAATCTTTCTTTTTTGAGCAACATATATGCGTATAATTGCATTTGTACCTGGAGGTAACTCATCACCTTTCTGACGAGTAAAAACTTTAATATTTACTACTCGTCCCTTAGCAGCATTTGGCAATCTTAATGAAGTATCACGTACATCTCTAGCTTTTTCACCAAAAATAGCCCGCAACAATTTACCTTCCGGCAACTGATCCGATTCACCTTTAGGAGTAACTTTACCAACTAAAATATCGCCTGATTCTACCCAAGATCCAATAGTAACTATTCCATTTTTATCTAATTTCGCAATAGAAGATTCACTGACATTTGGGATATCTCTTGTAACTTCCTCTGGACCCATTTTTGTTTGTCTACACTCTAATTCATACCGCTCAATATGAATCGAGGTATAAATATCTTCATATACTAGTCTTTCACTAATAAGGAAAGCATCCTCATAATTATAACCTTCCCAAGGCATATAACAAACAAAAATATTTTTACCCAGTGCAATTTCGCCATTTTCTGTTGATGCACCATCTGCAATTACTTGCCCAACAAGAATTTTTTCCCCAGGCCATACAGTTGGATGTTGATTTATACATGTATCTTGATTAGATCGATAATATTTTTTTAACCGATAATGTATAGTTTGCCCTTCCAAATCTTGAATTCCTATTTTAGTAGCCGAAACATAACTAACAATACCTTCTGTTCTACTAATAACAACACTACCAGAGTCTCTTGCAACTTTTGCTTCTAATCCAGTACCTACAATAGGTTTTTCCGGATACAGCAATGGAACTGCTTGCCTTTGCATATTAGAACCCATTAATGCTCTATTAGCATCGTTATGCTCTAAAAAAGGAATTAAAGATGTTGCAGCTGATATAACTTGAATAGGGGATACGGCGATATAATCTATTTGATCAGGTGAGGTAGTAATAAACTCTTGCCTATACCTTATAGGAATAATATTTCCTTGTATATACCCAGACTTATCTAAAGATATATCTGCTGGTGCTATCCGTAAATCATCCTCTTCATCAGCAGTCATATATACTGGTTTCTTGTTTATTAATACTTGTCCAGATTCTACTTTATAAAAAGGTGTTTCAATAAAACCATACTGGTTAACCGTAGCATAAATACTCAGAGAACCAATTAATCCTGCATTTGGTCCTTCCGGAGTTTCTACTGGACAAATTCTGCCGTAATGACTTGGATGTAAATCACGAACAGCAAAACCTGCTCTATCTTTGTTAAGACCACCTGGACCTAATGCACTAATTCTTCTTTTATGAGTAAGTTCTGATAAAGGATTAGTTTGATCCATAAATTGAGATAATTGACTAGATCCAAAAAATTCACGGATTGATGCTATTAATGGTTTTGGATTAACCAAATTAGATAAACTAAGAGAATCTAAATCGCAAATCATCATTCTTTCACGAATAATTCTTTCTAAGCGATTTAAACCTACTCTAATTTGATTTTGCAATAATTCTCCTACCGAACGAACGCGCCTATTACCTAAATGGTCAATATCGTCAAAACTTCCAATATTTTGATCTTTTAAATTGATTAAATAATCAATAGCTACCAAGATATCTTGTGGCGATAGAACCCTAAAGGAATTAGGTATCTTAAGATTAAGTTTTTTATTTATTTTATGTCTACCAACTTCGCCTAAATCGTACCGTTTAGGATCAAAAAATCTAGCATAGAGCATTTGCTGAGCTACAGAAACTGTTGCCGGCTCATTAGGCCTTAGTTTGCTATATACAATCAGTAAAGCCTCTTCATCTGTAATATTCTCTATACAAGATTCACCTATTTCCTTCTCTAATTCTTTTTTTTCATACAGAAAGGATGCATTTTTTAGGAATGAATATTTAGTCAAACCTTTTTTAAGCTCTTCTGAGCTTAAACCTATGGACCTCAAAAAAACGTATGCATTAACTTTGTGAGTTTTATCAATTCTAACCCAAATTTGACCTTTAGCATCTATTTCAATTTTTAACCAGGAACCTCTATTAGAAATTAAACTTGCACTATAGATTTGCTTATTATTTTTATCTAATTCTTTTTTATAATATATACCTGGGCTTCTAACAATTTGATTAATAATTACTCTCTCAGTTCCAGAAATTATAAACGTACCTCTATTAGTCATTAAAGGTAAATCACCAATGAAAACTGATCTTTTCTTATATTTTTTTTGCTTATGTTGATTATCTAGAAATTCTATATTTTTATTACTGCTATCAGGGTCTAGTAACTCCATATCCTTTCGAGTTAGTTTGGAAGGAATATATATTTGTGCACTGTAAGTACGATCACGGCTTTTTGCACGCCTTACACTATATCTTGGAAATTTCAACTTATATTCTTTTCCAAAAAATTCTAGCTCTAATTTACCTGTAGGATCAGTTATAGTTGGCAAAAAACTCAGACTCTCCTATCCTTCAGATAAAAATTTTTTTAAAACTCGTACGTTGAATTTCTGCAAGATCTGGAAACGATGAATGCACTATTTCTTCAGATAACATTAATAACCTCGATAAAAGTATATAAAACTAGAAGAGAACACTCTAAAGTTAATACACTTTAGTTGTTACTAGAATTCTAGATAACTGCACAAAAAACTATTTTAGATACTAACAAAATTTAGCTAATAATACTTTGTTTAGCTCTTTAGATAGCATAGATTTCTTACGGGAACCTTGATTTTTAGGGATAGCACCTTTTTTTACGGCTTTATCAATTACACTATAGGTTTTAGATATATAAAACTGTACTTGATTTATATTATTACAATCTCCATTTAGCATAGAGATACTCTCTAATGTTTTTTTTATCATAGTCTTGATAGAAGACTTATATATTTTATTTCTTAAACTATTTCTTGAAGCGATTTGTACTCTTTTAATTGCAGATAAATTTCTAGGCATATGATTAATTAAAATTTACATAATAGATTAGATTGAATTATATCATTACTACAATAGATCCACAATAGAAAAACGATGCTTGCTGATATACTATAAAACATGCAATAATAGTAGCATTAAATCAAAAAACATATTTTACCCATAAAAATGGCTAAGAATAAAGGTTCCCGAATAATTATTACTCTTGAGTGTTCATGTCGAAATTCAGCTAATATCATAAAAAAAAGTCCAGGCATTTTCCGTTACACAAGTACAAAAAATAGAAGAAATAATCCAAACCGTCTTGAACTAAGAAAGTATTGCCCTAAATGTAATTCTCATAAAATATTCAAAGAAATTAAGTAAAAGGAAAAAATAATGGAACTATATACAAAACACAACAAAATAGTAAAAGGAAATATGTCTTTGGATTATAAAGATATTGATTTATTAAGTCAATATATTACAGAACAAGGTAAAATATTACCAAAAAGAATTACTGGCCTAACTACTAAACAACAAAAAAAATTAACAAAAAGTATTAAAAGAGCTCGTATGCTATCTTTGCTACCTTTTTTAAATAAATAATTAGAAATTCACAATAAAAAATTAGTCTAAAGAACTTTCTTAATATTCATGAAAAATATATAATAATCGATACTTAGTATCTCGTAACTAAAAGATAAGGATTGAATCGATATATTATTTTTCTTTAGAGAGAAATTGATGTATTAATTCAATCCTTATCTTTTTTCTTTTGTTTTGAATTAAGGCTCGATTTTACTATCTTTGACTCAGAGTTTTTTTCAATAGTTACTCTATTATAAGTTAAAGTTTCTCTTGTTTCTACTGCCCTACCTGTCCTCGTCATGCTAATAATAGTAATTATACATCCCAGAGGATTAACTTTGTCGGTAGCAAGTCTAGAAACATAAGCGCCATCAGCTATTGGCAGCATTGCCACTAATCTTCTATTTAAATGGTTAACTATAGTGATATTGATTTCTACTCAATGGACTTAAAAGGCTAAATAAGACAAGTCAATGTTTAATCATAGTTTGACTTAATACCCAATGAAGTTTTGTTTAAGTTTCTATCACATAGGTATGGCATTTTTTGATGATATAAAATGATCATATCTAATATAAATATCAAACTTCTATTCTAGACAAGCGCACGAAAACTTGTTTTTTTAAAGAATTTCTATAGCTTTTATATAAATACTTCAAAAGACCTAAAGTGGCCATTTTTTATATTAAAAAACCCATAATACAATTAAATGCTTTACTACGTCGACATGAATCAATTCTTCATGGTTTTTTCTCAGATCAAATCGAAATTAAAAATTTGATCTTCTTTTTAACTAATTTTTTGTGAGAATCCCAAAATAATAATAAAGTTTCTGTCTTTATGATAAACAATTTCTTATTCTTAAGAATTAGATCTGCAAAATTTATTTTCTGACTATTAGTAGAATTCTCAGGAGAGTGACATTTGTAGCTATGATTTTCTCTTCTGAAAAACACTTCTTATGCTGATCATTTTGGCCAATCCTTTTTAAACTTGTAGAGTAAATAATTTTAGCGAATATGATTCGACAGATTGTTCTTCACATTCATTTGGCTATTATAATTTAGATTGAACGAATAATATCATACAAGCAATTCTAATAAAAACCTATGATCTTTTAGAGAATTAATCAATGAGTAATGATTCAGAACATGAATTATAACAGAATGAGGAAGATAGGTGTCTAATTAGTTGTTTAAGAGATAAAATTTTTCTTAAAGATTACTCCTTTTATTCAGAAAAAAGAAAGGTTGGTAGTAGTAGTTTCAAGATCGTGAGAGAATTAAATTTTAGATCCACAACAACAGAAGATAAATATAGTCAAGAAAAACCAGTTCAGGGAACTGCAAATCTAACACATCGAACAAATTTACGAAACTTTTATAGAGCCCGAATACCAATAGATCCCATGAAAGACTGTAGAAAAAACCGATGATTATAATAGTCAAAAAAGATGGATTCTAAATAGCGAGCTCAAAATCAAATTCAGTAATGAAAAAGCTATTACAGAAAAGGAGCGGTAACATATGTTGGCATACCATTCGCATAAAATATAAAAAAACAAAATTAAATTCAATTTTCTTTTTTTATAGTTACACAAACTACTTCATAATTATTTTTAACCTATAACAATATTCTCTATTTCTAATTCTTGACTCTCAAACTAACGAGAGCTATTTACTATTTCTTGAATTTTTATATCTACCGTATTTTGATTACTTGACTTTAGAAATACAATCAAAATATACTTGATCGGAATAATTATCGTATAAGCCTCCTGGACTTTAATAAATAACTACAAAGTTTTTTTCAAAGGCTGACGTATATAAGCCTCAATTTGATCATTGACTTGCCATAGATTGTAGTCTTGACACATCAAACCACATTCATTGCCAGCTAATGCTTCCTCAACATCTTCTTTTACCCTTTTTAAAGAATTAATTAATCCATTATAAGCAATTTGACCTTTTCTTGTAACACTAATATATGCATTTTTTTTCAACTTACCATCTAGAATAAAGCAACCCGCAACAACTCCTTTATTAATAGAAAACACATCTCTAACCTCAGCATGCCCTAAAGTTTTTTCCATATACTCAATTTCTACAAAAGCCAACATATAGTTTTTAATATAATCAACTAAGTCATAAATAATATTAAAATGCTTTACAATAACCCCTAAATTCTCTGCACTATTTAAAATTGCAGAGGATATATTTATATTAAAAGCCAAAATAATAGAATTACTAGTAGAAGCTAACTGAATATCTTTAAATGAAATTTCTCCAGAAGTAACTAATAGAATATTAATTTGAACTTTTTCTTGTGGTATTTTAGATAAAGCATGTATAATAGGATCAATTGAACCCTGTACATTTGTTTTAATAACAACATTAATTTGCTTTGCAATACGCTTACTACCATTGGTATTCATAGCTTCTAAAGCTATTCTAGTGTTTAATGAATTAGACATGGTTTTCGGAACAATATAGCTAGAAGATTGAGACTTTGCAACTTTTTCATTGAGAACTACTTCAAAAGTTAATCCAACATCTGGAACAGTAGGAAAACCTAAAACTTCTGCTAATGCTGTTGACTTAATACTTGAAACTTTACACTTAAAACTATCATCTATAGCTTTAACTTTTCCATAAGTCTTACCTGCAACCATTATATTTCCAACAGCAAGAGTACCATCTTGAATTAATATTCTAGCGATTGGTCCTCTTTGCTTATCTAAATAAGACTCTAACACAATCCCCCGGGCTAGTTGAGAAGGATCTGACTTTAAATTTTGACTCTCAGATAATCTTAATAAATTTGATATCAGAAGATCAATATTTTCACCCGTTACGGCGCTTACACCAACGATTGGAACTGTTCCACCAGAATCTTTACTATTAATATTCAAGGCCGCCAATTGTTTTTTTACCTTATCTATATTAGCATCAGTTTTATCTATTTTATTAATTGCTACAACAAAAGGTAAATCTCTATTTTGTATATGATCAATAGCTTCAATAGTTTGTGGTTTTAGTCCATCATCTGCTGACACAACTAAAATTACTAAATCAGTAACCTGAGTACCTCTTCTTCTCATACTAATAAATGCCTCGTGACCAGGTGTATCAAGAAAGATTAGTTTTTTAATTTCTTTCTTATAATCTAACAGAACTTCATAAGAACCTATTGCTTGGGTAATATTTCCAGCTTCTTTATTAAGTTGATTATTTTTTATAATAGCATTTAGTAATGTTGTTTTACCATGATCTACATGACCTAAAAGAGTAATTACCGGAGGTCTTAATTGCCCTTTAGCTCGATCAATCTGATCGGTTTTTAAAGAGCTATATTTAATTTTTTCTTGTAAAACCACAAACGAATAATGCTCTGCAATTAAGGTAGATGTAGATAAATCTAATAATTGATTAATAGTTACTGAAATACCTTGTAAAAAAAGCCATTTTATAATTTCAGTACTTGGAATATTTAATTTTTCAGAAAGCTCTTGAACTGTTAATAAATTATCAAGATAAATCTGCTTGGAATAATTTATTGGTACAATACTGGCACTATCTACAGCATCTGGTAGAATCTCATTGATTATAGTGGGCTTATTTTTATTAATTTTCTTATTTTTAAGATTTTTAGGGGGACGAAGAAATGGCAGTGTTCTCATTTCATTTAATTCCAAATCTTCAGTAGGATCAGAAAATTTTTTATCTATATGAATTTTACCTCGTGCTTTTTTCTTTTGCTTTAATTTATTTTTTTTTATTTTCAACAGCGTCTAAAGACTTAAAAATTTAGACTTGTTCTTTTTTTTCATTTTTTTATACTATATGAAGTATTTATAAGATCTGGTATTTCTATTTCCAAATTATTGCTAGAATCTTCAGCTAAACTATACAATAACTTTGGATTTTTCAAATATAACATAGATTCATGCTTATTGATAGAAAAACATGGATTAGAAAATACACTAGTTAATAAAGATATTCTAGGACAATAGTTTTTGACAGTTTTTTGGAGCATACAAATTTAATAAAAAAAATAGGTAAATGAGTTTTCAAAAATTTACTAACACTGGGATCATATTACAATTATACTAATATATAAAAGACAAATCGAAGGAACTAATATGCCACGCTTTCAAAAGAACGATAATTTTATTGATAAAACCTTCACAGTACTAGCAGATATCGTACTTAAAGTTTTGCCTACCAGTAGAGAAGAAAAAAAGGCTTTCTGCTATTATCGTGACGGTATGTCAGCACAATCAGAAGGCGAATATGCTGAAGCACTAGAGAATTACTACGAAGCTCTCACATTAGAAGAAGATCCTTATGATAGATCATATATACTCTATAATATCGGACTAATTTACGCAAGCAATGGACAACATATTAAAGCTTTGGAATATTATCACCAGGCTTTAGAATTAAATAACCAGTTACCACAAGCCCTAAACAATATAGCTGTTATATATCATTACCAAGGCTTAAAAGCTGCTAAGCAATCTAAGTTTGATATATCTAAATCATTATTCGATAAAGCAGCTGATTATTGGACACAAGCTATTTACCTAGCACCTAACAATTATATTGAAGCACAAAATTGGCTAAAAACAACAGGAAGATTATCTAGCTATAAAGTTTAACAATAACCATTAAATTTAATAATTTCAATTACAATATAATTAGTATTATTAAATTTAAGAAATTAAGTCAATTAACTAAATACAAATCCATCACATAAATCAAATAATGACTACATCCAATTTTGGTTCTGTAACTCAAATTATTGGTCCAGTACTAGATATAGAATTCGAAAACGGTAAACTGCCTAAGATCTTCAATGCTTTAAAAGTGGAAAATAATGAGACTATTATAACATGTGAAGTACAACAGCTATTAGGAGATAACCGAGTTAGAGCTGTTGCCATGAGCTCAACTGAAGGTTTAAAACGAGGCATTCAAGTATTAGACACCGGTGCTCCAATTAGCATACCTGTTGGCATACCAACATTAGGAAGAATCTTTAATGTTCTTGGAGAACCCGTAGATAACTTAGGTAAAATTTCATCCGAGAATATGTTACCCATACATCGTTCTGCACCAATATTTACCCAGCTAGAGACTAAGCCGTCTATATTTGAAACTGGTATTAAAGTAGTAGACTTATTAGCTCCTTACCGGAGGGGCGGAAAAATAGGATTATTTGGCGGTGCTGGAGTTGGTAAAACAGTTCTAATTATGGAACTAATTAATAATATTGCTAAAGCTCATGGAGGAGTATCTGTATTTGGAGGAGTTGGAGAAAGAACAAGAGAGGGTAACGATTTATATCAAGAAATGAAAGAATCTAAGGTTATTGATGAGGATAACTTATCTAATTCTAAAGTTGCCTTAGTATATGGACAAATGAACGAACCTCCTGGAGCTAGAATGCGAGTAGGCTTAACAGCTCTAACAATGGCTGAATATTTCCGAGACATTAATAAACAAGATGTACTGTTATTTATCGATAATATTTTCAGATTTGTACAAGCTGGTTCAGAAGTATCAGCTTTATTAGGTCGTATGCCTTCAGCAGTTGGATACCAACCAACATTAGCAACAGAAATGGGGGCTTTACAAGAAAGAATTACTTCAACTAAAGAGGGCTCGATTACGTCTATACAAGCTGTATATGTACCAGCAGATGACTTAACAGATCCGGCGCCTGCTACAACTTTTGCCCATTTAGACGCAACTACTGTATTATCTAGAGGTTTAGCTGCCAAAGGGATCTATCCAGCTGTTGATCCACTAGATTCAACATCCACAATGCTACAACCAAGTATTGTAGGTGAAGAACATTATACTACTGCGCAACAGGTAAAATCAACATTACAAAGATACAAAGAACTACAAGATATCATAGCAATCCTTGGACTAGACGAACTATCAGAAGAAGATCGCTTAACTGTTTCTAGAGCTAGAAAAATAGAAAGATTCTTATCTCAACCTTTTTTTGTCGCTGAAGTTTTCACGGGTTCACCTGGGAAATATGTATCACTCGAGCAAGCAATAAAAGGTTTTCAAATGATTTTACAGGGTCAATTAGATGAGTTACCAGAACAAGCTTTCTATTTAGTTGGTGATATTGAAGAAGCTATTAATAAAGCAGAAACTTTAAAATAAAGGAAATAGATTTATGACATTAAAAATACGTGTCATCGCTCCAGATAGAACTGTATGGAATGCTGATGCTGAAGAAGTAATTTTACCTAGCAGTACAGGACAATTAGGAATACTAACCGGACACATACCATTATTGACTGCATTAGATATCGGTGTAATGAGAGTCAGAATAGAAAAAGACTGGATACCAATCGTACTGTTAGGAGGTTTTGCTGAAGTTGAGAATAATGTAATCACTATTTTAGTAAATGGAGCTGAAGAAGCCTCGGAAATAGATGTTGAAACAGCAAAATCTAATTTAGAAGCTGCAATATTAATGCTTACTGAAGCAAAAACCAGCAAAGAAAAAATTGAAGCTACTCAAAAAATCAGGAAAGCTAGAGCTAGAGTGCAAGCTGTAACAGTTATTAGTAATTAGTATTAAAATAAAAAACTAGACTACCTAAGTCTAGTTTTTTTTAACTACTATAAAGTATTTAACTTAGACCTGAACAGATATAATCGAAGTAAAGACCCATTTCCTGACCTGCATCTACACCAACTAATGCTGTAGTTACTTCTTTCATTGCCTGTATTGCTTGTATTGTGGCACCAATAGGAACACCTAATGAATTATACGTTTCTTTTAATCCATTTAGAACTCTTTCATCTAAAATAGACGGGTCCCCAGCAAGCATTCCATAAGTAGCGTAACGAAGATAATAATCTAAGTCACGAATACATGCGGCATATCTTCGTGTTGTATACATATTACCACCAGGACGAGTAATATCTGAATACAATAAAGATTTGGCTACAGATTCTTTAATAATAACAGCTGCATTAGAAGCAATAGTAGCTGCTGCACGAACTCTTAGTTCACCTGTTTGGAAATATCCTCTTAATTTTTCTACAGAGTTATCATCTAAATATATTCCCTGTACATCAGCAGCATTAATCACAGAAGTAATAGCATCTTGCATAATATTGAATTTCCTTACTACATAAAATAATACAAAATTTATACACTCAAAAACAAGCGCAGATAGTTATTGCATGGCACCTAAAGTATAATCAAAATAAAAACCCGCTTCTGCAGAATCTTCACCTGATAATAAAGAACATGCAAGCATTTTCATAGAACGCACACCTTCTGCAACACCTGATATTGGAGTTCCAAGAGAATTATACATCTCTTTAACTCCCACTAAACCAATTTCTTCAATCGGTGTTACATCACCTGCTACAATACCATAAGTAACTAGCCTCAGATAATAATCTAAGTCGCGTAAACAAGTAGCTGTCATTTCTTCACCATAAGCATTTCCACCCGGAGAAACAACATCCGGCCTTTTTTGAAATAGTTGTTGTCCACCTTGTTTAACAATACGTTCTCTATTATCAGTCAAATTTGTGCTATACGTAAACGACGCTGTCCAGACAGAACAAAACTTTTAATTCTATCTAATTCACCTGGACTTAGATATCTAGCTTCGGCATCTGCATTCACAATCGACTTTGTAACAATACTCATGAATAAAACTCCTACTACTTTTTTTGTAAATTCAAGCTACTTTACTACGATAAATAAACTATAAATAATAAAATATATTTGAAAAAGTTTAATAATTTATAATCATCTGCTTGGATCTTATTGCTATCTATATTATATGACTAAAAAAGACAAATAACAAAAATTATTAGCTAAATACAAAAACAATAAAGATTAAAGCAATTCAAAAAATATATTACGGAGTAAAACTTGGGACAACAATACGATTATTTTGCTTAGTTAACCTATTATACAGAATATCAGTATTCGGGAAATTAGCTGCTGGCAATGTAGGAAAGCGGCGATAAGGCACAGTAAAATCACCAAAAACTGACAAATATTCCTTACTATTAACAAGCAAATTAATGAAGGATAATAAGCCCCTAGAAGCAAGAATTTGATTATAAAATCTGATTTCTGCCTGATTATTTGGAGCTCGACCCAAGAAATGCTTTGTACCTAATTCAATTACCTTCGTATTAGGATAAGGTTGATAAAACTCTTTACAATATAAATTAGATGAACCTAATTTTTCTATTAACTGTTTTACAGTAATTTCTTCAGATAAAAAAGCCTTATCTAGAGAAATAAATTCTGAGGTTAAACTAAAGGGACTTATATCTCTTTCAAAAACCTGACGATATGCAGCTTTTAATATTTGCTCTAGACGTAGCATATTAGAGTTTTTTCATATTTAAAGATAATACTTTGATCTCGTTTAGAAGTAACACCTTGATAAATTCTTTTCTGCACATTGTATAAAGTTCTTGCTTCTGTAGGCTTACCTAAAGTTATAAATTGATTAGAAATGTTAATATCTAATTGAGATTTTAATACAAACTTACTTATACTTGGTCTTAAAGTCCTTGCAGATAGTCCTAATGGCGTAGTATACCTTTCATAAGGTACTATAGTGTTACCAAATGTTTCCATATATTCAGAGCTATCTAGAATAGAATCAATAAATGCATTATACCCTTGCTTATAAGCAATATCAAAATATTGGTTTATTTCTTGTCTACCGTATGTAGGTCTTCCTAATAGTCTGTTATGAATATATTCTATTGCCTTACATATATAGAATGGCTGCCAATATAATGACCTAAAAATCAATGATTTTGACAACTGCCTTATAAACTCACGTACAGAGATTTGATTATCTCTTAATTGACTTTCTACTTTTTTAATGATATTAATTCTTCTTGATAAACAGCACGACCAAAGACTCGTAAATAAGCAGCTCGAATTACGGATTCCAATGATGATTCTATTTTATTTATACCAGTAAATTTAGAAGGACCTGCTGAAAGATCCAGTCTAAAGACTTTCAAACCAATTGAGTTTGTCATCGTAGAACGTAAATTTGGATTACTAATTTGATTATAAATCCCAGGACCACGTCTAATTAATATTCTTCTCGTATCTTTACCAAAAGGCGCGGACTTTTTACGTAAAAAAACCCGATTTTGAGGAAAAATAGCTCCAAATTGAATAACTAATGGATCATTACTCAAACCATAAGGATGCTGATCTGGTAAAGTTCGCTTATAATCACCAAATAGTGTGATAAATTGAGGTATTTTCCTAAAAGGAGCACTATAATTCAAAAGATCAATCTGAGGTCCCCAATTGCGGCACTCTTGCGCTTCTTCTCCTAAAGATCTAGAATATGGAACAGTTTCTTCACCAAAATAATCTGCATACTCCGAGGAATTTATTAACATATCAATCAAGCCATCTATACCTCTAGACGATAAAACGGCAAAATGTTTTTGAAACTCTTTCAAAGAACTTGGACCTCTACCTAAAAAATGACGAAAAGCTAGCTCTACAACTCTACTATTTACAAATGGTTCAAAAAACTCTTTTTTATATAAAGAAGATTTACCAAGGCCACGAATAAACTCTTTAATAGAAACACGACCTGTTTTAACTTGAGACTCTAAATCTGATATAGATAAATTATAAGCTTTTGAAATATCTCTTTGAAAAATTTGCCTATAACAAGCTTTAATTACATTATTCTTCTCATCCGTAGACAACGATGATTTCATAATAAATCTTTGAACGGAAACACCTGCTTTCGAGTAAATTTGAGGTAAGCGTAAACCCTGAAGATCATTAGAAGCTCTCTTTCTTAATTTATCAGTTAAAGATGGTGCTTCAAACTCAGATATAATAACATTAAAATACTGACTTATTAGCTTTTTACCTTCTATATCTTGATCAAAAATTGCCAGTGCAATTTTTCTCATTTCTCTTAGTGCTACTATAGCTGCTGCACTGGAACATGCATTTTCAATTAGATCACGTAAACCACGAATATTTACTATCAAAATATTCGGATCTCCAGCTATGATAGCATAAGTTAAATATCTAAGAAACCAATCTAAATCACGTAATGATTTTTTCATACGGCTGGCGCCATAACGAACAATATTAATTGGCTTAAAACCTGGAGGAGCACCTTCTCCAGCTGAAAATACATTTTGTAAACTACTAAATAGATTATCCTGAGTATCACCAGACAACTGTTGATTTATTTGTTTATTAACATTACTCTCCAATAAAAAAGAAGACTGGGGTGTTTCTAAATAAGAAATTGCTGAGCCACCTACAAAGATTTTATCAGCAGCCTTTGACACTAGAATATTCGCATTCTTAGCTAATAAGTCAGCAACCTCTAAACGCTTAACTCCAGAATTTAAAAATGCTACTAACTCATTTAATTCACCTAACTGTAAAAACCTATCTTGTTGTTCTGCCTGAGCAATAGTCGAGATTGATGCTGTCCGGTAAAGTTGTGGCTTTGCAATTGGACTTCCACCACTTGCCTTAACACTCATTTATAAATCTCCTTGATTGATATTAAATATATTGACTATCCATTAACAAGCAATTTGAATAATTGCTTATATATAAATTTAAATATCTGGACTTTATTCATATTGATTTAAATAATATAGTCTAAAATTATACTATCTCGCATAAAGATAGATTTTGTAATACTATACTTAGTAAAGTAAAATTAATAAGTACAAATATCTTAATACAACCATAAAGATAAGAAAACAAGTCATATGATCAATCTATCAAACAAAACACAAAAAATAAAAATAAATATGATAAATAAAGACGTTGAAAATGTCTATAATTTGAACGATACTGGAAGAACTGAGGTATAGAGCTATTAAAGTCAACATTATTTTTTGTAAATTGCAAACTGGAATCTCATTTACAATATGTAAATGAGATATCTTTTCTATTAAAACAACCTGCAATGGGAGTTAAGTTTTTACAACTTGCACCAGGAGAATACTTTTTTTCATCTATCAAAATTCTAGTTATACAGGACTAATTATTAGTAGTTCCTTTTATTATCTATCAAATAGTTCTATTTATACTCCCAGGATTAACAACGCAAGAAACAAAACTCTTTTTACCTATCTTACTTTCATCAATTTTTCTATTTTTTATTGGGATTTATTTTTCATATACAATTCTTATACCAGCTGCATTACATTTTTTTTATTAACTATGGATCGGATATAGTTGAACCATTGTGGTCTTTTTGAGCAATACTTTGATTTTATATTAATATTACTAATAAGTACAGGACTAGCATTCCAAATACCAATAATTCAGGTAATTATTGGTTTAGTTGGAATTATATCATCAAACAAATGATACAATCATGGAAATACATCATTTTGCTATCAACAATTATAAGTGCTATTTTAACTCCCTCAACTGACCCTTTTACACAACTATTCTTATCTTGT
>JADWZK010025012.1_pt1 | contig 21348 bp, 22 predicted proteins | sample 8957641 | NCBI WGS metagenome assembly JADWZK01 (sample SAMN16576796, study PRJNA672827) | algae metagenome | host: rhodolith | place: South Korea: Udo, Jeju | collected 2014-09-18 | reverse complement strand
GGGTTGTTCACCCCTTCGAAGAAGTCCACGATGTGGATATAGCGAAGATGCTCGTCCAGGCAGAAGTATTTGCGCAGAAACTTTACGCCCCTTCTCCGAAGTTCTTTCCGGTTCCAGTATCTCCTGTGCTCCGCATAGTGATTTCGGCGTATACCCCCGGCTATGAACAGGAGGCACCTTGGATCACGATGTTTCCTTGGGATTCGTTTGAAAAGACCATTCGGAGGATGGCCCTGGTTGGGCAAACAGTGGGCTTCTTTGTGAACCCGAGCAATAAAGAGTGCTGGAAATGCGACGATGTGTTTCAAAACTTTGCGAAGATGAATTTGGTATCAGTTCATCGCACTCTGAACCCGTGGAAGATTGCGCAAAAGGAATCAGGCAATACCGGTATTGACGAGAATGATTTTCTTGAGACAGACCCGAAGTCAGTTACCAATGTTTTCATTCTTGTTGTGGACACGTCAAAAATGAAAGAGACTGCCAATCTGAATCGATTTGAAAAAAGTGGCTTTGGATCAATTCAGGGGGCTAGCGTGGTAATGATCAGGTCGTCGAAACCAAACATGGCCGCAAGACTGCAATCTTTGTTAATTCAAGCTGTGGCGGAAAGTGCTTTCGGAATTTCTAATCCTGGGCGATATATTCAACGTGATGAATTGATGCTCTCAAATGCGAAGGAGTCGATTAGCAGAGCCTCCTTGCTTCTCTCCGATATTGCTTTGAGAAACGCTGTAGTTTCGAGCATTCACAATAAGCTCTCCGAATTCGATGCGATTCTGCAGAACATGAATCGCTATGATGTCGACCCGACCAAGGTGTTGTCGGATAATGAATATACTGAAATTATGCAGCGTGCCAACCTTTTTCTTTACAAAGTGAAGCAAGCACATCTGGCTCTCTCGGAAGAACGTAATAATGGCAAAGCCTTGCACCTCGCTGCTGCCGGATATCATGATATTAAGGCTATTCAAGCAGCGTTCCATTTGCACTCACCAAGAAAGGCGACAATCTCGGAACACTTCCGTGACCCAAGGTTGAAGTGCCATTTTTCGAAAATTCAGGAACGTGCAATATCAGCTTCAGAATTGTTTGAAGATCAGGATTCGGTGCTGTCGCGTCTCGGGTTTGTGGGAATCACGTTTATTGCCGCGTTTGTGTTAGGGCGAACAGTTTCTCTCATTAGGGGAAAAGTCAAATACGGTGAGAAACGGGAATGAAGTGTGAGAAACGGGTCTTCCGCGCCTGCATCCGTATTCCACCTAAATATCACAAGTATTGTTTGGAAAACGGATGTCCGGCACAGTTCGGGTACCGGAAAGCTATGCAATATGTAAAACATGTTCAGCAGCATCTTCCTAAGTCACCTTCTTTGTGACATGGGCACTTATTCCTTTCATGACACCCTGCACAGTTACAGTTTTGGACATAAACACTTTCTCCATCAGAGCGTCGCAACGAACAGGCTCTCCAGGAGGTCCCTTCAAGTTGTTACCCTTAATATAATCCCAAACTACTTTGATAATTTCCTGGCGCGGCATCTCTTTCCGACCGTTGCACAGAGCGGAAAGTTCATCCGAGAGTATCACAGGTTTGAATAGACGGGTACCAGCGGCGCGGTCGCGGTCTGAACGTTCCTTGTCTGAACCTCCGCGTCGCTTAGACTTCGCAGGCTCCTTATCCTTGTGCACGTAGTTGTCAAGGTACGCCTTCTCAATACTGTTAGCCTCTTCCAGATAGCGCCCGCCTACATCTTCCGGCTTCAGAAGATGCTTCGAGATGTACTTGCTTATTTGCAGAATGGTGCACTTCTCGACACCGAGGAGATCGGCAAGCTTTTCATCGCACAAGACCATCGCCTTGTTGGTAGGGTCCTGAAGCTCGCGCTCGCGTACATATGCCACTATACTCTTGAGAACGTCGGAGCGGGGCTGGGCGCGATCATCAACAAAATCCTTCAGCTGCTCTGACGGAACCATAGGACGGATGATTGCAGGCATGCGCACCGGCTTCTTCGTCTTCGGGGGCGCCGCTGGGGTAACGTCCATGCGGGGAGCAGATCCATGACGCGCAGATGTGAACAGCAGTCGTTTGTGCCCGCCGAAGAAAGGATAAGCGAAGGCCCCCGCATTGCACGACGCTTTGAACATCTTTGGCCCTCCAGAAATCCCAGCACGAGGCAATCCTGCAAGCCCGAATGCCTTCAAACGCCCCTGTTCTCGCCACACGGAATCTTCAGAGAGGACGTTAAGGGTAACTGATGATGGAATTGGGGATTATACATCTCGCACACATTATCGATGGAGATCAAGGAACGGATTTTTCGAAAAATTCGTGCCACGTTGCATATTGAATTACAATTCTGTATCATCATACCGTGATTCTGCTTTCGAACATCCCGCCAAATTTTATTAGCAATCTGCCATATCGATAGTCTGTGCAACCAGAAACAGTTACCCGAGCTAGCGGTACTGCTGTAGTGTTTGCGTTTGGGTAATGGCAAGCAGACGCCGTCCTCCGAAAAGCTATGTTGAAGTACCAGACTCAGATTCTGATGAAGATTTCTACATCCCGGAATCTTCTATTTCTGCTCAAGCCGCCGCAGAATCGCGCTTGAAACGACAAAAAACACTTCGTGGCTCGGAGAAGAACCCATCAACGAGTATTCGCGGTGTTTCTGCCTCGAGCAAAGCAGATTCTTCGCTGCATAGCGCTGTCATCGATGTTGATGCCATTGGACCATGCGCGCCCTCTGGCATTGGCAAACCCGAAACGCCTAACCCGCTATCCGGTGCGTGATTGCAGGCACCTGCACTTCGCTGCGCGAAAATTTCGTTGAACATGTGCCTGACGTTTTCTTTTGTGCATTTGCTGTGTGTGCAGTAGTTCCGAAATACGATAACGGAGGTAAATCAGTGGATACAGTTCTAAAATCGGGAAAAAGTAAGGCGAGGTACGGCAATGACGTCGATGGCAGTTTGAAACTCGATGACAACCTGAATGAAGAAAGCGATGATTCCGGCTCAGATAATGAAATTCAATGGCGAAAAAGACCTCAAGCGGTGAAACAAGAAAGCGCTGCGGAATCGAAACCCGATTCAATGCAGCAACCGCCTGCGAACCCTGAAATTTCTGAACGGGCTGTTGAAAGTGAGGTGAATGAAATTTCTCCAAAGAAAGAAAAGCCTCCAGTGAAATATTGCGACGACAGTGATGGGAGCTTTAAAATCGGAGACGGGGTGAGCGACGATGACGATTCTTCATCGGAGTTTGAAATCGAAGCACCGAAGAAAACGAAGGCTGCAGGAGAGAAACCTGCCGCACGTTCAAGAGCCGGGACGTCGAGGAGAGTGACTCCAAACTCAGTCTCTGCTCGTAAACCTGTGCCGAGAAGTGACGCGGCTCAATTGGGGGACGGAAAGAAGCGTGCCGTTAAGTATTACGGCGACAGCGATGGGAGTTATAATATGGAAGATGAAGTTAGCGACGCCGGGGATTCCTCTTCAGAGTTTGAAATGGAGGCGCCGAAGAAAACAAAGTCGTCGAAGAAGAAAAATTCTGCCCAGTCGAAACCTGTACCGTTGAAGAAAGGACCAGCAAAAGTAGCTCCCATTCGGACGTCAGCGCTGAACGGTGTGCAGAAACCGTTATCGAAAACGGTGAAGAATGGCGCAGGGAGCACAGCGGGAAAGAGACTTGGGGCGAGAATGGTACTGAAACCTAAACTGCACAAGACAGAAAAATCACCTTCCGCACGACAAGGGCAGCAAAAGTCAAGCACTCCGCTGGTATCGTCTAGCGGTCCTCGATATCGGTCTGGCCTCTCCCGAAAACAGACAATTTCCACTAGATTACACTCTTATTTGACACCCCAATAATATTCACCCTCCTGCATTATTCATTTCTTCTTTAGATGATCTCAAGATGTAAACTTACTGTACATCCTGCACCAAGTAGCTCTATACCTGACATTCACGGTTAAAAATCTGGACGACTCAAAGTCCCCTCAGTGAAGTTCAATATTGCAGGAGTCTCCGTGAACCAATGCTCCTCTTCTACACTCGTTTGCTCACGGTGCATCTTTATGCAAAACAAAGCAATATATTTCAAATTTGTACATGCAATTGTTCGTAGACTTTATTGCATTACATTGGTTGTTTCTGAGTTGAGAAGGGCGAGAAATATGTTCAGAATCCGAAAATTCTACAAGATCAAAGCAGTATTCAAATTTACTCCTGCTCTCATTATCATAGATCACTTCTAGCATTCCCAGTAGAGTTAAGAATCTTGCTCCCCCGCGTAAGGCATCTTGAGACATTTCTCAACACCGTATAAAAAAATACAAGCGTTGAGGAGCTTACAGCCTCCTCCAAAAGGCGAACCAGAGTTAAATTACAGGCAATCCAGTTGTGTGATGAGAAGTCAGATGTTGCATGCTTGTGCCCAGAATGAAAAGCTTTGCGAGGCCGCTGATCATCATCTCTCAGATGTTGCGGAGATTGCACGTGGCGAACTGATTTCAGTAAAGCAATTTTCAGGCGTTGTAGCGGTGTGCGGCATTTCAGTTGCATAATGTGCGCCTTATTGGAGCGAATAGCTCTAACAAGTGGATAGCATGAAACAACGGACTGAGATCAGTCAAATCAATATGAAATGTGAGACCTGAGAATGATACAAACTCGAAACCTTTTGGATTGTACTGCGACTTCTTCTCTCGCGCATCCAGAACAGAGGAAACCAAATTGGGATTTATGAGTTAAAAACGAAGGAAACAGTACGCGTCTGCGCTTCGATTCTTTACTTACCTACATCTAATCACTATTATTTTCTGGTAGTGGGTCTGGCCGGAAGACTTCTTTCCTAATTCTTTGTTTGCGTACTCCTCATTGTGAGGCTCGTCTATCTGGCCCGAAAGCACGTCAACTTGAAATTTTTTGTCAGAACACAGTACATGCAGGGACACAGCAAAAGCATCATGATAATCAAGCCAATATCATAGAACCATAGGTTTCCCTGTAAGGCAATAGTTCTTGGGAACAGCCAAGGAGGTGCAACTTAAGCGAAAGGTGCATTTTTTCTCATTGATGAGTGGTTGTGAAGATTCGGTACATCACTTATATGCAGACAATGGGAAATAAGCTGTCCCAGTTCTTTCCAGAAGAAGTCCCAATCAAGCATAAATCAACGTTAATCGTTGACAACGCTAGAAACAAAAATGGGAGCTTGTTATCCCTTAACTTTAATCTTCTATCCACGGGCCGTGAACTACGAAGTACGGCTTGTTCATTGATTGGATTTATCGGTTCCGATCCCCTTGCCCCACAATCTATAAAGGCAAATTATGCAGCGTGGGCCTCAACTGTAACCTGATTGAGAAGGCCAAGCCTGAATCTGTGAGTATTCTTAAAAACTGATTGCATTTTGAATCCGAAAGCTCCAGTGGCCTTGAATTAAGTAGAAAAGCTGAAGGTTCGCGAGGGGATTGAAAGTGCCGAGAAGCAATGTATGCGTTGTCCACCCACACCTGAGTTGATGCAGACCAAGTTTATAATCAACCATTCTTTCATCATCATACCATAGCTTTAAGTTCTCGCACACTGCCTTAATTGCTCACATTCTCCGATGACGATTGAATATACTCTAAGATAGTCCAAGATTGGATTTCCGGGTTCTCCGGCCAAACCGGTCCTTCCAGCTCAACTGCCTTTTGATTATATGTGCTTTTCTGGCCGCAATTAATCAAAATTCAGGGCAACCTTGAGATCTGCAGGCTGTGATCGCCATTTGAATAACTCTTCTCCACTCTTGATCAAATTTACAAAATCATGAAACGGCCATATTCGGAAAAACGCCAAAAAATTATTCCTACCAAGTCCAAATCCCAATCTCCGTCAATGTTTATTTCTTGCATGCTCAACTGACTCCGAGCATAAGAATACATTCCCAGAAAGCCGACCCACCCGCGGGTTTCAGTGATTTGAGCAGCACAATCCGAGGATCTTTGATGCACGACACGCATCTTCTCTGAGAAAACAAGCAGTTGGAATCCGCGAAGCTTCACATTACTGAGGCTACGGAGTTTTTGAATAATGTCGACATGCGACGGTGACAACGAGGCCTTTGCATCGCCCGACAGAGGAAACAGCGAAAACGAGGTTCTGGACCAGATTATCGTTGATGACGAACACAACCCACGCTGGCCGATTATACCGTCCGATGGTCTCCCGCCTCTGTCCCCGACGCACAGCGCTGAGGACAAAATGCCGTATTCAAACATCCTTTCCGGGCGTTTTGTGCCCGCGGAAGATGTGTACTCGGGCGCACCAAGCATATTCGGCGGAGAGGACGCACTGTCGCAACAGGGTCTTTTTCCACCTAAGTTGCTCGACCCGCCAGGATTGCAAGACGGTGCCTTTGACACAGCGTGCAAGACAGAAACTCCAATATTCGAGACTTCTGCATCTCTGTCGAGTACATTGCACTACGAGCAGGGCGCAAGTGCGACTGCAGGACCTGTGAAAATGAATGAGGACGCCAGCGGGGAGTTTCAGTTTGCAAGCAAGGATGCGTCCTCCTCCAAGTCGTCGTCCACGGACCCGGAGGGCATGAGCGCTGTAACGATGGATTCCGGCATTAACGAGTTCATCAAGACCCCGTTCAACAATGAGTACTACGATTCGGCACCGCAGAAGAAGAAGGTGCAGAAACCGCCGACCACCGCCGGCATCACGCTGGACAATTTAAAGGCGGTGTTTGGGCTGGAGAGGCCTGAGGCTGAGAAGAGGTTAGGCTTGAAACGTACAACGTTTTCAAATTTGAGCAGGTACTATGGAATATCGAAATGGCCGTTTCGTACGATTCGAGACGCGACGAATCGGAAGCAGGCCAACGAAATTGCTCTGAGGGACAAAAACTTGTCAAAAGAAAAGAGAAAGAAGTTGCTCCGACAGCAGATGAATTTGCAAGGTGTTATCAATCTCATGTATTCAGACCCGAGCCAGAGCAAGGATTCTAACACGCTGGCAGTATTGATGAATATTGTATCGTCGCGTGAAGAAGGAAATTATTGAGTGTGAAAGATTAGAGTACTGGAATTGGTTGAGAGTGAAGCTACCTTCTATAGATAGAGAGTCATTGACCTATGTTGTAACTCTAGCTGTTCTAACATATTATTTTTATCAAGAGCTATCTTTATTTGATCTGACTGTGTTGTGTTCGTTTATTCACAATTCTAAAGCAAGTTCTCAAAAGGGAGAAAGTCGTGCATGGTGTACGCGCAGAACAGAATCAGTGTTGGGAACGTTCGGCAGTTTTTTTTTCCAAATATTCTCCTTTTGCACGGTTTGATATCTCTAACAAGAGCATCGCAAGAAAACTTGAAAGGTAGTGTGGTCCCTTCACCTCCATATTTTCGACGGAAGCGTGGGAGTGCCACAGCATAAAACCTAGGACCTTTAGTTCCGCATTGTTGAACCAGTGGATTATCGCATACAAACGAGTATCCTCAGCATTAAATAATCCAGGCATACAGTAACATAGACTTCGGAATCTGAACTACAGTATAGGGACGCTCTTGACAAGAACTATTATTACCTTGTCCTAGGCAATCGACTTTGATACAAAGGAATCTACTGAGCTTTGACGACGATTCCCATCGTAGGATGACTACCGCACAGTTCCGAGTTCGAAAAAGCCACCAGAGTCATGTTCATCCCTTTTCTGCTACAGTTTCTGGCCGCACTTTGCTGCGTAGCAGTAGTCTATACCTGCAGGTAGCAGGGAAAAAATCGTGTTTCCAGGTACAACCCGTATACAAATTTTGTAATCATGGCATTGAGAGTACTTTTTCGGGATCTCCATCATACCGTATCATATTCCCGGGAATTTGCTGGCAAGTTTCAGCACAAGTTTGAAGATTCAAGTTCCCGTGCGTGAATTGAAGACTCAGCCTATATCACACTGTAATTAAAAGCATGGCTTAATTACCGACTGTTTTTATTCCCGAATAGCCGTTTTTTGGATGCTGTGCAATCTGCGGATGCGGTTGATGTAATTAAATTAGTAATTATACGCAACGCAGCACTGAAACAAAGAACTGATCACGAGCGTCTGGGTATCATAGTTAAATTTAAACTTTGCTCCTGACGAGAGCGGACGTCCGGGAACGTGAGAATGCTCGGAACACTGTAAGATCATAGACCGGCGACAGTGCCAGAAGCGTGCCCTGGGAACTGACGAAAAAGGACGTGGAGATCGCTAGGGGTACACATGCGAATGTACACCGATTCGGCCGAGAACACGGTATCTGTGACGGGCCACATGGACGCTGGTGTGCGTTCAGACGAGGTTGAGCCCGCTGTGGAGCTGCAAAAGTAATCATGGGGGGTCAGCCAGAGAATTCGCAACAGGTCTTCAAACGTAGAAGATATCTTCTACGTTACGCTCCATGTACTCGGACTATTGTTATGATGTAACTGTTCGTGGACAATTCTGTCCTGTTCTGAGAGTGGAAAACCTACTGGAGAACGGCGGAGACAAGACAATTTCGCAGACAGTATGATAATTTGTCGTCAGCGGACTATAATTTCAAAGCATGCGACGTATTCGATGCATTTTACGGTCCATTTGTTAACTGCATTTTTGGCACGATTTAATTTGGACCGCGTTTTTCACCTATCAGTAGTGTATGGTAAGCACGGACCATATTCGACTATTATCAACGAAGTATTTGGGAAAAGTTGAAGAGTTATCGGAAAAAGTGCGAAGTGATGAGGGATTGGCACAAACTTTGGGTAATGTAAGCGTTTTGGGTTTGAAAGTCCATGCTGGTCAGTCGGCAGAGAGTGCCTCCGCCAACTTCAAATTACGCAGATTGTCGAAGTCCAGCGAGGATGCTCGCCGGAAGAGAAGTAAGGTGCAAGTATCTCATAAAATGCGGGTATTTGTACCTCGACCACAGCCAATACATGATTTCCGTAGTCCAGCAAGGATTCGCAAGTGACAGCGAAAGTAATCCGAAAATAATCATAAAATACTATCATTTTGACGATCTTGTCCGAAGCCAGCATGTGGTCAAATTTCTATTTTTTCTTTCATAAAAAGCTCATTTCGGACACTTCGCAATGTCTTCGCATTTAAGGTGCCCCCTCCCTCGCGTCGCAGTACGAAGCACGCGCCCAAGAATTCGTATCGCGACTGGGCCCTAATTTCGACTCACTCGCCTCCCCCCTCTCTGAGTGCGCGCGGCCTTGTAAAGCCCGCACACTCTCCCACATGGGGTCTATCAACGAGTGGCCGGACCCTCCGCTGTGGAAGACCTTCAACCCGGACGCACAGCAGGAAGCGGTACCATCGCCCAGAAACAGCACCATCTCGCTTCCCAGCCTTCGCCCCCCCAGTGCAACCGCTTCCGCGAGCCCCCACCCAACCGCGCGCACCGATGTCGAAAACCGCCCGCCGAAACCCCCCCCGGTAAACATTTGAACGCCACGCCCGTCGCCATAGCCCGCTTGGAAAAGCTCAACATGGGCCGCGTCTCGCCGCACCCCGGACAACCCCACCTTATCGACGTCTTCGCTATCCGAGGCAACTGCTAGTGAAGCCGGAAACCGCAAGTCCTTGGACACTCTCTTGCGTGAGAGGAATCGTTCCCTTACGTCCATTGACGCAACTCAGCTTGTAGTTGACTTTGATGATCCCCATCAGAGACTGGGAGTCGGGTCAGTGGGTTCGGTCCATTTCGGCCATTATTTCGGCGAACCTGTCGCCGTGAAGCGTGTTCGAATTCCGCCGGCGCCTCGTCAACTCCGAAATGACTCCGCTGTAAGAGCAAGGAGGCAAGAGCAGTTGCGCGGCTTTGCTCGTCAGATTCGCAAGTATGAAACCGTTCAACATCCGTCTATTGTACGCTTTTTGGGTGTTTGCCTCCCGAATGACGCCGAACAAAGTTCGGCTTTGCTAGTTACGGAGCTCATGTACGGTGGAAGTCTTGCTGAGAGTATGAATGCGTTGAAGAGGACCGGAAAGCACATTGATGGTGTGTCCATGGCTCGAATTGCCGTTCAAGTTTGTGGCGCTATCCGGGCGCTCCACCAGGATGGATTCACCTGGGGAGATATTAAGCCTGAAAATGTTCTTCTCACAGAACGGCTCGATCCCAATACCGGTCGTCTTCCACCTACGCCCGAGCGTGTATTTCAGACATGGGTCTCTCCGTGAATGTCTCAGAGCATTTGTTCTCTAATTCTATTGGTACATCTACCGTTTCTCGGCCCTACTCGTTCGTTTACAAGGCACCTGAGGCGCTTGAAGACATGCCTGCTGAGTCTCTTGAAGTTTCCAAAGCGGGAGATATTTACGCGTTGGCCTCCTTGATATACCAAATGGCCACTTCTCGTGCTCCCTGGGAGAATTTTCCAATGGGCTTTGTTTTCAAGGCCGTTGTCTGTGAGAAGAAGCGCCCAGTGTGGCCCAAGGAAACAGATGTGGATTTCCGAGCAGATATCCCTATCGAACTGAAGCAGTTGGTGGAACTCTGTTGGGCCCACGATGCCAAGGACCGCTTGAGTGCAGATATTGTGTTTTCCCGCTTGGTGAGAATCCGTAATGCCTTAGCTGAGCGTTCAGTTTCACAGATTAATAACGTTCAGCAGAACGACAACAACAATATACTTGTCTCTTCACTTGAAGGCAGCACTTGCGAGTCAAGGTTGGTAGCTAAAATGTCTGGCCGGTCAAGTGAGGCATCGACAGTCGTACCATTGCCTGGGGAGGTTCCTAGTCCGGGAGCATTGGAAAGTCCATTGGACAGGAGCCGTGATAGCCAAGCTGGGTTCACGAACTCGAATGAAGGGATGGGACAGACAATCACCCATATTGAAAGCACGAAGCTTTCTCCTGCTCAAACCCAACAGGCTCTGAATAAGATTAGTTCTGCGGGTAGCCCATTGACTTCTCCGGAGCCCAGAATGGGTACATTGCATGGTGGCGCAGGAAGCAGCAATTTTACGCCGGAAGTGAAGCCGAAGCGGGATTCAGTGCGTCATCATTCCCTAGATCTTCGATTATATCTCCTGTTACCGCTCCTGCTCCTGACCCTTCGACTGTGAATGGTCGTAGTGGTTCGAATGATGACAATTTGGACGAAGGTGAGGATGCTGTACAATCCATCTACAAGAGATCGCTGAACTCTACAGAGTTCCAATTGGATGACAGTCAGTTGGGCTTGCGATTGGAACTTCCGGGCCAACCAGTGCAGGGCAGTGGAAGTCAAAGTGCGTTGTATAATTTCAGCAACGAGGGAGTGCTCCCGAAGAAGACTAATGGCTCTCCCCTTCTTGATGAAGACTTCGCAGTTCTTACAGCGAAGGCAGCTATGAAGATTGATCGCAAGTGTGCTGCAGATTTCCCCGAAAATAGGTCAGGTTCCATTGGGTCCAACACAAACACTACTGATGGCAGCCATAACTTGACTCAGACGATGGCGGACTTTAATATATTTGAATCTGTGGGTCCAGGAGCGTCAGCTGCCACTGTCGCTGCCAGTATGAGGCGCAAGCGATCCAGTCAGATTCAGGCTGTGATAGAAAGGGCTGGAGCTGCCTTCCTCGAACTCAAGAGAAGGGAAGAGCTTAAGAATGGGACGCCCCCAGCGCAGAAGCGTCGTGAGGCGAAGAACAAGGCAGAGGTGGAAGCGAAGAAGGTTGCTGAAGATCATGCAATTTCTAAACTCTTGAAGTTCAGGGAGGAAAAGAGGTATTCCGAGCTCTTGGAAATAATGGAGGAACATCCGGACTTCGAGGCCCTCATGAAGGAAGGAATTACTGCTATTGAGGAGGCCTCCTCGGAGAAGGATTCTTATTTGGAGGTTTGCGAAGAAGGCGCTGTTGATAGGCTTCTTGGGTCTGTTAGCAGATACGGTGAGGGCAATGCGGAAATGTGCAAAATATTCTGCCGTGCTATTTCGTCCTTGTCGAAATGGCGAAATGAAAACGTCGATCATCGAATCAGGGCTACTGGTATCCTGTCTGAGATTGTGACGTTGATGAGCCACCATCAGTCAAATGTCTCTGTTCTCACTGCAGGTTGCGCATGCCTGTCCGACGTTGCTCGTTCCTCAGAGCTTTCTCGAATTTCTGTTGCGACCCTCGGTGGACCGCTTGCTGTTTATCGCGCCATGACAAGAAATCTTGCGACTTACAAAGATGTCGAACTTGCCAAAGCGTCCTTGGCTGCAGTGCAAAGCATTGCGCAGAAGAATGAGGCTGCTGCTGAAACTCTCGTGCAGGTTGCAGGACTTGATGCTGTCTCTCATTCTGCGGAAGTGTTTGCGGATGAAGGTTTGGAGGAGAATATTCTTTCGGCTCTCGAGTCATTCTCGTTCTATGACGACGGCCGTAAAGCACTGATCACCAGTAACGGTCTGCACGCGCTTTCCAGTTTGATGCTCCGGAGGAGGGATGTGGCGTTTTCTGAGCGTTGCTGTGTGTTCATTCGCTCTGTTGCGCAGTGGCGTGACACCAAATGCGAAACTGCAATGCTTGAATCTTCCATCGCGGAACGCGCTGTTATGACTGTACGGTTATCGGAGCGGTTCTCTGGCGACGAAGGTGGCCGTCTCGCTTTTTATGCGTCTCAGGCTGTCATGTATCTGGCGTCGTTTGGCCATCAAACAAGAGAACGATTGCGAACAACTGGGGCCCTTGGAGTGATCGTGCACTTGTTACGATCTCGGGCTGATAACCAGCGTGTAGTCACTATGGCCACCAATGCACTTGTTGAACTAATGAAGGGTAACAAGGAATCTCAGGTCGAGGCTGAACGGCTAGGTGCCGTGCCTTTGTTGCTGGCCGCTGCACAGACGTACCGCAACGAGCCCTCAGTTTTCGGAGCTGTCTCGCTCACACTTGGTTTCTTCGCAGGAATGCGGGAGGGAAAAATCCCGGCTTCCGATCCGCTTCACGCTTTCATCAAATACTCAGGCCGGACAGGTGCTGGGAAGTTGAGAATGGGAAGACAAAAGGTACCAGGAGGAGCCGAGAAGAAAAAGTTTAATGGCTGGAAACTTGGATAAGCTGTGACTTTCATGTTGTTGTATTTTGTTTACTATTAAAAATCTGGTGATACTCTGTTTTATTCCAGAGTCTGTGCATTTGTAGAACGGCAAATTGGTGTATCGACTTAGGCGGCATCCTGAAGTAATGCGGAGGTTGCAGGTTGGCGGAGTTCAGACCCCTTCGTTCTTGGACGCATAGGAGAGCATTTCGTCTACCATACTATCAAGTAATTTATCGAGGGGGCTTCGAGGATAGACGCGACGTCCATTCAACATGCTTTCGGCAATTACATCTGACTCTTCTTGAGCTGTAGCACTTGCACTATTTGGAGGCGGCGGGTTCTTTGTAAGAATAGCTGATATTGCGCTCTTCACTGACCGGAAGAGTTCCGACTCTTCGCGCGCACCCATCAATTGCATACACTCATTGCCTGTAGAACCGCTTCGCAAAAATGCAGAGAAGATATATCAGCATCATCATTATTAAGCGCGCGGCGTTGCTTTGCTCAAGACGTGAACTTACTCATATTCTCTGTCGTTGCGGATGAGATCACTGACGTAATACTTCGCGCAATAGACTCCACCGCGGCATCCGTTGTCATTGTGGAATTGTTCATTCTTGCATGCGGGTGCTGCTTGACTGATGTGCAGGTTGTGCGCTGGACCTGGACTACGAAGTTGCCAACACGCGACTAGGGTGTCGATGATGCTTGAACCGAAAAACTGAAATGCCTTTAATTTCTTTCGATAGATGGTGCAGCAGGCACAGTCACCGTTTCGCCCGGCATAGCTTTTTTGGAAAACAAAAATCAATTTGGCTCGCCCCCTCACCAGCCAATTGTACCGCAACTTCATCAGTCACTTCTTCCCACGACTTGAGCTCTCGGACATCAACCTCATCGCCAACTGCATCCTTTGCAGCGCGCACCAATTTATCAACTCTTGAAATCGCGTACGCTTGGTTTTCTGCGGACGTCCTAAATTTATTACAGCTGATGAGAATTCTGCCGTCCTTGTATCGGGACCCAGCCAAAATTTCGAGCGCTTCATTCGCTGGAGCAGACAGGTTCAGATTCGGTACGTCAATTACCGCAGTGACTTTGCGATTGATTGGATAGTCCTCCAAAGTGGCCCCAGTTCCAAAGATTTCATTTGTGGCTATGCGACTCGCTCGTAGCACAGCTATTGTGTGTGGCGTAATTGTCGTTAATATGTAATTGCTGAAGCGATCAGGACCTGTGGGTTTCTTGGTTGCAGCAGCAACCATTCGAGACACCATTTCTGAGGCTAGTTCTGGAGTTATGTTCTCCGAATCTGATGGAGTTTCATCAACTTTCAGCGTGACTTCTTCCTCTTCTTTCACGCCAATGTTAAAACTCATCTCTTCAAATTCATCTTCAAACTCGACGGTCTTGTCACCGTCTTCTTTCTTCCCCGACGACAAAAACCGCTGTGGTACCGGAAACGGACGCCTGTTTAAAAAGCGGCGGTATACAGAGATTCCCCGTAACATGTTCAAGAGAACAGGATGGCGAAATCGTGAACTGCTCGGAGACGCAGTCTTGTTCATCAAAGAGTCGTCACGGGCGGCATCCTGCTCACTTTGCCTCAGTGTCATACTTCGGATTTGCACCAGCAAGGGATCGGCGTTCCACACAAAACATGCGATTTCCAGCTCTATATGATACGGGTTCCATAGGCTACAGGAGAAAATTTTTCATACCTAGCTATTTCACGACGGCTCGTTGACCTGCCAACGACGGATTCTGTGGTACAAACTCCTGCTGCCCACGCTCCTTTCCACGACCATTGCCAAAGGGGACTGGGAATTCTGCAAGTATCCGCCATTGTTCAGCGAAAACGCATTTGAAAGTTGAGGTCTTCTCACGCCCTCCTTAAGAAGTAAGGTGCCCGCGCCGCCGTGGGCTGTGGAGATTGATCCTTCTGGCGTTGTCCGCGAAAAGCGTGACTTGAAGTCAATACCTTGACTAGGGCAGTTAACATGTCCATTTTCCGGGCGAGGCATGTAGTGCATCTTCGAGGATTACTCAGCCATGCACGGCAGTTCCCCAAACAGGACGCTTACGCACTCAAACAACGTCTGAACGGCATGAGCATGCAGCGGTCGCAAGGTCATCGCGACCTCCGCGTTCACCGACAAAGTGATAGAGCCTGGAGACCACCCCCTGCAACTAACGAACGTTTGAATGGGATGCAAGTAATGAAAGAATCTGCAGGTCGCGCAGAATACGGATCTTCTCGCATGGCTGCCCAGGCGCATGCTCGTGTGAAAACTGGCCCGAAGAGAAAAGTAAGAGTTACTGCCCCAGAGGAGGCTGGTGCTAGCGCCAGCGGAAACCCGCTCGGTGGTGGTATGTTCCTGTCATATCACGACTTGGAACTTGCGCTGGAACGCCGCGGGCTCAACGCTGTGCGAGTGTTGCTCACTGCTGCTGGAGCTCTTGTGGTCGGGATTGGGCTCATGTGGCCGCGTATCAAGCGGTGGGGCGCTGCGGAAGGCGCTGAAGTGGCGGCGGCTTCCTTGCAGCAGGAGGAACTTAAGATGCATGCTACGGCTCTCGTGAACGCTCTTATTGCCGAGCCTAAGACAACGAGGCAGGTTGAGAGTATGCTTAAGACTGCGCTGCTTGCACTTCTTGAAGACGAAGAAATTAAGCGAGAGGCGACAAAATGGACGTCTGACGTTTTCGCTGAGGCGATGATGTGGCCGGGTGTGCTCGCGAAAGGCACAGAATACGTTGAGAGCGTACTCAAAGACCCAAAGTCTATCGACTATGCCTACGACTATTTTTCGACGGCTGCTCAGCTCACTGCTAATGATGAAAAGGTTCAAGATGCCGTGTCGCAAGTAAGTTGTCATGGCTGCTGCCTCCCTTCTTAGTATACTGATTCTGTATCTAACCTCTCGGCCTTGGTGTTCTGTGTCTAAACTTATTGTGTCTGTAATTCAGGCTTTGTGGTCGAGTGTGCGCGGCATGTTCGGGAGGAGGCGAGAAACTCCAACCGTCATGAAGCAGGATGCGAGCACTGCTCAAACTGTGGCGTTGAGCACTGAGGAAGAAACGGCGTAAGGAAATAGTTCAACTAAGTTTTATTGGTATTTGGCTGTAGAAGAAACCAATTAGGAGCACGATTTTGTCACGAAAACATTGCTCCAGCCACTCACAATGGTTTTTATGTCTGCTGTTGAGCAACGATTTTGGTATGATCCGAGGTGTATGATTAGGAACAGAGGCACTTTTGGCGGGAAAATCAATCTTCCGAAACGACAACTATTGCGTCGATCACATTGTGAGGCCTCAGTACTCTGCACAAACGTATACTAAAACTGGTACTCATTTCATTTATGGAAAAATGTGATTACTGTGTCGTCTCCGTGATTCTGGCATCAACGCAGCCACCTCGCAAGGTCCACACTGAGTCTTCTGCGGACGGGATTAGACAATAGCCTCCGGCGACCACGACGCCGTTCATCGCCATGCGTGCTAACAATGTTGTGATGAACTTTGCACACACCCCCGGGCCGTGCGGCGCGGCGGTGAGCAGTGACGGAACTGTGCTCGTCACCGGAGGGTCTGATGCATCAGTGCGCGCGCATGACATTCGTGGAAAATCCGACAAGGTTGCTGAACCGTGGTGGATTAAGAATGCGGGCAACGAACCAGAGCTGCCAGAAATGGCGATAGGCGAACTGCATGAAACACCTATCAGTGCTGTCGCCATTGCCCCAAACGACAAAACTATGGCAACAGGCTCTGACGACGGGTTTGTGCGAATATTCTCATTCTCGACAGAAGAGTTACCACCGGAGGACCCGAAAAGTGATTGCCACACGCTGAAGGCGGACGGGGATCTTGTTATTGCTTGCGCCAGGTTCGGGGGACCTGTTCGCGCTCTGGATTTCTCACCTACTGGCGCATTTCTCGCCGCGGCGGGCGAAGAACCCGGGGTCCTCAAAGTTATTATGACAGCGCAGCCATCAAACGTCAACATTTTAAGGTGTGGCGAGAAGGAAAAGGGGCGCGAAGCGATTATCGCGCTCGCTTTTGATCCCAGCAGCGACTTCGTTGCGTCGGTTGGCGAGCATGGAAGCGCTTGCGTATGGAGTGTGGAAAGTGGTACTTTCTTATCGACTATCGAACTCAATGATCGTCTTGCGAAGTCCATTACTTGGTCACCGGATGGCAGCGAGCTTGTTGTTGGTACAAATAAGGGGGCGGTCGTTGTGCATCGTGGAACATGGGTTTTCGATCATCTTCTAAAAGATGCTGGTGGCGGAGAGGATGATGATGACGACGTCGGCTTCAGTGAAGTTTCTGGAAAGGGTACTGTTACCGCTGTATCATGGAGCTCCAGCGGGCGTATTTGTTGACTGGAGCAGGGGACTCCCGTGTTGCACTCTGGGATGTTGAAAAGCGTACCATTTTGAATAGCTGGAAGGCTGAAGCCGCTATTCAACGCATAATGTGGCATCCGAAGGACAACGCGTACGTAATGGTGGATGAAATTGGACAGTTTGGAATTGTATCTGAGGTTGTACCGTCGCATCTTCCAGGGCCATTTGATTCATCTAACCGTATCGAATTGCCGCAGATCCCAGGCGACGAACTAAGGAAATCGGCTGCTGGCGGTGATGCAATCGACTCGGATGATGATATCAATATCGTTCGTTCTAAAACTGCGAAAGAGAAAAAGGAAAAGAGGAAGAAGAAGTCCCATAAAAAAGCAGAAGGTGGCAACGATGACGATTTGGCCTCGGAATCTAGTGAAGGGACTCGTCGCACAGGAGAGTTCCAGTTCGCATTTGACGCGGAGGAGCTTGAAGCAGATGATGAAGACGAGCCGGGGAGAAGAGGGGATAAGACTGGTTACGACAGTGATACATCCACTGGGGAAGCGGACGACTATGAAGACGACGTTGCTGAGCAGAAAAGAAAAAAGCTCGAAGCTCGGAAAAGAGCGAAAGCTCGTTCTCATGGTGGGGCTATATACGCAATGACAACTGTGCAATCGCCGTTCATGCCTTCATCTACTCCTTTGCAGGAGAGGACGACGCAGAAAAAGCGCATTCTTTGTTGGAACCTAACTGGTACTGTCTTGTCCTTCGACGAAACAACGCATGATGTGGTTGAAGTTGAATTCGCTGATGCAACTCGTAGGTCTGTTGGTATCAAGGACCATTTTGGGTACTCTATGGGTTGCCTCACTTCCACAGGTGTGCTTCTTGGTACCCCGAAAACGAAATCCCATGGAAGTTTGATATACTTCAGGCCGTTCTCGTCGTGGTCATCGAATTCCGATTGGACCCAATTTCTCCAGGGTGAGGAAAATGCGGTTGTCTTGGCGCTCGGGAAGCGTTTTGCCGCGGTTGCTACAGCCCCGAATAATACACTCCGCCTTTTTTCACTTTCCGGAATTCAAACCGATGTTTGCGGAATTGCCGGTCCAATTGTGACGATGGCTGCGCACGAAGATCAACTTGCTGTTGTGTTCGGTGTACCTGGGACAAAGATGTTGAGATATGAACTCCTTGAAATTTCAGACTCTGCCGAAGTTGCGAAGGTTGTATGTACTGGCAACATTGTGGTGTCGTCTGGTTCAAAACTCGAGTGGGTTGGATTCTCATCCAATAGCAAGGAGTTGGCCGTGTACGACTCTGCGGGCAGCTTGTATCTGCTCTGTGACAAACTTCACGCAAGGAGGTGGGTGCCCATGATCCAAAATGCAGCATCTTTTGCAGATTGTGATTGGTTTTGGGTGGCTGCTGTGAACTCAGAATCTGTTGTAGGAGCTCCTTGCCATTCGAATGAGCGATTCCCTCCTGCAAAGCCGAGACCAGCTCTTCGAACCGTCCCTCTATCTGCTCCAGTGATTCAGCCGCTTGCAAAGAACGGAAAGGCCTCTGTTGCAGAGCGCTTCTTCCGCAGCAAATTGAATTTGAGTCGAATGCGCAACGAGAAAGCTGTTGTGGGTGAAGAATGCGATTCAGATGATGAAGAAGTTGAAAAGGCAGATGATAACGTTTACAAAGCCGAGGTGGAAATGGACAAATGCCTTCTGGCGCTCATGGAAGACGCTTGTCGACACGAACAGAATCTTCGCGCCTTCGACTTGGCCACACGCTTGCACACGAAAGTGTCCTTCAAGTATGCAATCGATCTTGCAAATTACTTTAAAAGGTCTACACTGGCTTCCCGTGTCGAGGAGATTGCCCGTCACAAAATTTCGTTACTAGAAGACGAAGAGAACGAGAAAAAATTGAAGCAGTATCGAAGTGCTGGTGTGGGGAGGTCTGCGCTAAATTCATTCCGTCAGGAAAACAACTCAGGAGCTAATATGGATGTGGACACTGGCGAGCAAAATGAAGAAGCTGTGCAGGCATCTGCGCATGCAAACGGGGGAGGACTTCTTGAAGGAATCAGCGAAGATGAAGAAGAAATTGGCAAAAAGAAAGAACGGAATCGTTCGATGGGCGAAGATGAGCGTTCATTGAAACAAAGCAATGGAAACGGAGTCGGTAACAAGCGTCAATTGCCTCGACCAGTGACAAATCGCAGTCAAAAGTCTGCAAAGGGAGCTGGAAGTGCAGCCCCAGGATCAAAATCGACTCCTCGGCCTGTGAAGGGCAAGAAGGGTTCATTTGTCAACAGATTTAAGAAGTAGCGATTGACTTGGCCAGCATTGGATGCTCCTTCGTACCAGTGTATTGCGCTCTGTCAACGTACCGGTAGTGTATATATTACGTGTTTGTTTAGTAAAGCAGAAGTTCCGAAAGCATCTCATTTGTCTCAGTGAAGACTTCCATTAACCTCTCCGTGTTCTCCGAACGGGCGGGACGCATGACAGTGGCCACAGCAGAATCCTATTTAGTCAAAATTCGGCGTATTGAAAGTACAATACCGTAGTCATCTATTTCGATTTTTAAGGAAAAGGACTCTAGGGAAATCTCGGGAAGCCTACACTATCAGTTTCTTTCAGAAAGTTCTGCGGAAAACTCTTGAATCGGTACAAAACGAAGGAAAGCATTGGACTCGTCCCCGATACACTAACAGCGGGGGCCTCTGATCGACAAAGGACACCAGGAACCAAACGGAAATCGTGACGGTGAGTCACTGCGAAGAAAACAAAGCAAAAACTCGGACTTTTTTGATCCACAGAGTTTGTACCAGTTATTTAGGCTTCTGGTTGAAAAGGTACTCTAACAAGAAAAAGGTAGTGTCAACTGCACACAACAGTGCTTGTGAAGGCCAGACATCCGCGAGAATTGCAGTGAATATTTGATCACTTGAAGACTGCGTCCTTCACGGCCGAGTAGGAGAGTTCATCGAGTTCTGTCGCCTGAATATTTTTCTGGATTCCTGGGGCTTTGTTGGCAACCGACTCCCTGGACGACGCATAAATCCTAAACAAAAGAAAATCGCGGAAAAATGAAGCAGAAACAAAACGTTAGGACTTGCTCCAAGTACAAAAAGAAAAAAACGTATGCAATTATATTCAGATGACATACATCTTAGATCGGACCGGGGAATATTCTGGAGACCAGGAAATCATGACGATCTTGGACTTGGTGACAGTGGGGGTGTCCCTAACCTGGAAGTCTGTGAGAATGTACCGGCAATCGCTTTCCGGGAGCGACTTTACGAAATCCTTCCACGGGGCCTCTGGATCACCGCTAATGGGTTTGATTGTTCTCTCAACGAAGATTTCGGTCATCTCCTTGTTGATGCGGAGCACAACGGCCGAACAATCCCTCTTGTTAAGGCTCTGGATGGCTTTGTCAAAGTCAGACGAGATACCAATTCCGCTTGCCATGTTGAAATGAGGCTAATTGCGCAGGGAACGAAAGTGAGTTTGCGGAAAAGGTAATCGTCGCCGATTCGTGTGCCGGTGGTTGTGTTCGAAACCGGCTTCTGCGGGCGTGCAGGGAAGAAGTAGAGACGGGAAGAGTTGAAAAATTGGTGCGAGTGAATCCGTAAGTGAGAATATGATAAATTTCACTATTTGGGCAGGACCAATAAAATGGTAGAAATTTGAAAGTATTACACACACCCGCGAAATTTCTGCTCCGCTCCGATTTCACACCGGACTCCCGACTGTTGCTGTCAGGAAAGTACCGCTCGGTGTTATGCCGGTGGGAAAGCTCAATTTTCGAAGATTATCAGTGGGCGCTCACAACAATTGTTTACAGACGCCTTTTTGGACGTTGAGTAGTGTTGATAGGCCTATTTTCAGAATATTTTCAAAATATTTAAAATATTTAAAGTTATGCATGC